>Ga0265295_1002068_pt1 | contig 33139 bp, 33 predicted proteins | sample Munlansysbiofilm_FD_192503 | JGI IMG/M metagenome (GOLD analysis project Ga0265295, IMG submission 192503) | Leachate microbial communities from a municipal landfill in Southern Ontario, Canada - Methane capture system biofilm | ecosystem: Engineered > Solid waste > Landfill > Unclassified ... | reverse complement strand
GCAGCGATATTAAAAAAGTGCTTGAAGAAGCCATTGATTCTGTTCTGGCCGGCAATACCGGCTCTTATCCTTATGCTGCCGCACTTCGCTGGGATGTTGACCTGTCTGCACAAAAATATGAGCGCCTGTCCGGGCTGCAAATGAAAAATACAGAAGGAAGCTGGGTTTCTTTTGACCCGGACGCAACTTACCGGGTAATTGCGATTGATTTTCTGGCAGATGGAAAAGACGGTTACCATACCTTTGCAGATATTAGCGGTGAACAGCGGGAAGATACCTTTCTGGCCTATGCCGATGCCTTCCTGAAGTTTGCCCAATCACAGGAAGAATTGAAACGATTACCTGAATCGGAATACAGCACACAAGCGTTAACCGGCTCACCCTCTGTTGGAAAAATGCTGAATTTTTTACAACAGAAACCATAAAAGTATGAAGCACGTTTGATTTCAAACAAGAATCTGTTTCAACCCTATTGCAGTTATTGATATTGATCAATACAAGATGTTACTTTTTGCATCATTCTTCTGATTAACCCCGTTTTATTATCCAGGAGAAAGAGTGATGCAGTTCACATCTAAAATAATTGGCAGCTGTTTATTAACAATGAGTGTGCTGGCCACCACACCAGCACTGGCCCACGAGGCCGGTGATTGGCTGGTCAAGGTCGGCGCCACCAGTGTCATGCCAAAGTCCAATAACGGTACCGTAGGCAAGGCGCTGGTCCCCGGGGGCATCAAGCTTGACGTTAACAATAACATGCAGCCCAGCTTCAGCCTTACCTACATGGCCACCCAAAATGTCGGCGTAGAATTACTGGCCGCCACCCCATTCAGCCATAAAATTTATGGCGATGCCTCACACTTTGGTGGCGACATCGGAAAAATCGGCAAAACAAAACACTTGCCACCTACCCTTAGCGTCCAATGGCACTTCTTGCCCGATTCAGACATCCAGCCTTATGTCGGTGTGGGTTTGAACTATACCAAGTTTTTTGATACCAAACCCCAGGGCGCACTTAAAGACCTGGGCTTCAAAAAACTCAAGCTTGAAGACTCATGGGGGCTTGCCGCACAAGTGGGTGTTGATATCCGCTTAAGCGAGCGTTGGTTCATGAATGCCGATTTACGCTATATTGATATTGACTCTAAAGTCAAACTTGATGGCAAGAAAATTGGCACCGCCAAAATTGATCCATGGGTTGCTACCGTGGGTGTTGGCTACCGCTTTTAATTAAACCCCTAATACTTTAAGTATAAAAAACCTCGCCCGAAAGGCAACATGCAACGGGTGAGGTTTATATCATTTTTAAGCCATTTGCTTAGCATTAAATAGCGCTTTCACAAAGCAACCATCAGGGCTGTTTAGGAATTTCCAAACCACGCTGAACCGCCGGTCTGGCAAGACCACGATCAAGCCATTTTGCGACATGGGTAAAACTGTCAAAATCCACCAGTTCCCTGGCTTCATAAAAACCAATCAGGTTACGAACCCAACCCAGAATGGCAATATCGGCAATCGTGTACTCATTGCCCATCATCCATTCACGACCTTCCAGGCGGGTATTTAACACACCCAGCAAACGTTTTGATTCGGCACGGTAACGCGCTAATGGACGTTTGTCTTCGTATGCTTTGCCGGCAAATTTGTAAAAGAAGCCCAGCTGCCCAAACATGGGGCCAATGCCACCCATTTGCCAATGGACCCACTGAATGGTTTCATAGCGCAAGGCAGGGTCAGCCGGTAAAAACTTGCCGGTTTTTTCGGCCAGGTATTGCAAAATGGCACCCGACTCAAACAGGGGCAGCGCTTTCCCACCCGGGCCATCCGGGTCTATGATGGCCGGAATTTTACCGTTAGGATTCAGAGAGAGAAACTCGGGCGTATGGCTTTCGTTTTTGCCAAAATCCACATAATGGGCTTCATAAGGCAAACCGGTTTCTTCCAGCATGATGGAAACTTTAACGCCATTGGGTGTTGCCAGAGAGTAAAGCTGAAGCAATTCAGGCTGTTTGGCAGGCCAACGCTGCGTAATTTGAAAAGCAGATAAGTCCGACATTAAAACTCCTTGATCATTAACGATAACTCCCCGCACGCTAAATATGCGGGGAGCTTCCGGTATCTCAAATATACCGTACTATTTGGCTCGAGCGGCAAATGCCATCAATCAGGCCAGGGCGGTAAGCCTTAAGACTATTGCTGGACAATCGCTTCCAGGGCAATATCCAGTGTCACTTCATCACCCACGCCAGGCGCAAATTTACCGGCGTTAAATTCGGTACGCTTGATCACGGTTGTGGCATTGGCACCAATAGCATCTTTATTTAACATGGGGTGAGGCATATTGACAAAAGAAGTGATCGTCAATGTAACCGGTTTGGTCACGTCTTTAATGGTCAGGTCACCTTCAACGCTAACGGGCTTGTCACCCTCAAAAACCACTTTGGTGGATTTAAAGGTTGCGGTTGGGTATTTCTCTGTATTCAGGAAATCTTCACCCTGAATGTGACCATTGAACGGCTCAAAACCGGTATTGACAGACGTCATATCAATAGTGACATCAACCGATGCGTTTTTTGCTTCCTTGTCCAGTACCACTGTACCTGATGTTTTTGTGAAACTCAGGATTTGTTTGGACATACCCATATGGTCATAAGAAAAACGCGGGAATGTGTGGCTGGCGTCAATCGCATAGGTGGCAGGTGCTGCCAGGGCAGGGGTTGCAATCAATGTGGCAAAAGCGGCGGCAATAAGTTTTTTCTTCATGAAAATTCCTTGAATAAGTTAATTTAAATTTAAAATTTAATAAATGGTTTGAAACCGGGGCTCAGCTATTGCTATTGGTTTGCGGCAATACTGAATTTAATCTGGATATCATTGGCAACAATACCAAAGTCGGCCCACATCCCTTCACCCACACCAAAATCGGCGCGCTGGAAAGTAAACGTTCCTTCAAAAATACCCTTGCCGTCTTTCTCAGAAAAGGTAAACGGCACGGATACATCACGGGTATTGCCTTTGATGGTTAATTTTCCATCAACCTGAAACTTGTTATCACCCAGTGCCTGAACCTTGGCAGATTCAAATTTGGCCAGAGGGTGATCTGACGGGGCCAGCCAGTCAGATTTTTTCAGTTCTTCGTTGGCTTCACCATACCCGGCATCAATACTGATTTGCCAGCCTGTACCCACTGGTTAACATAGAACTGGATTTATCGGCAAGACGGGTTGATTTGATTCTGGAGCGCTTTGATATTGCCATACGGATTGCCCATCGCCTGCCCGATGACAGCACACTGGTAGCCCGTAAACTGGCCGTATTGCATAACGGGCTATATGCCAACCCCGATTACCTTAAAAAGCATGGCATGCCATCTTCACCAGAAGATTTGTTAAAACACCAGGGTTTTGTCCTGATCAACAGCAATGGCGATCATATCCCCTGGAAACTGCATAAAGACCAGGAAACCTGGGAGGGCGTACCCGAACACCGCATTTCGTCCAACTCGGTTGCCCTGCACCAGGAGCTGGCAGCAAAAGGCATGGGCATTATTATTCTTTCTGAAACCTTTGCAAAACATTTTGTGAACGAAGGCACATTAGTACGCATTTTGCCTGAATGGTCTTTACCCTCGGATACGGTTTGGGGCGTGACACCCGGCAGAAGGCTCTTGCCTACCCGTACCCAGGCTTTTTTTGATCTATTTAAACAAACCATCCAGGACAGTTAAGTTTATCTATTAAAAAATACGGTTTTTTTCCGGTATGAGCCTTTATGGAGGGAGCCTGACCCATACCGGAAAAACCGTATTCTTCTATTTGAAAGCATTCACCGGCAATTTCAAATAAACCAGCCCGTTATCTTCAGGTTCAGGCATATTGCCTGCCCTGATATTAACCTGCAGTGACGGCAAAATAAGGCGTGGCATGCCAAGCGTCTTGTCACGGGCCTGGCGCATTGCCACAAACTCTTCCTGACTAATGCCTTCCCTGACATGAATATTATGTTTTAACTGATCTGATACGGTGGTTTCATAAACATATTCCCGATCGTTAGGCGCATAATCGTGGCACACAAACATACGGAAATTACCTGGCAAGCTTAATATTTTATGAATGGAGCGATAAAGCTCAGCGGCATCACCACCCGGAAAATCGGCACGCGCCGTACCGCCATCGGGCATAAAAATAGTATCGCCCACAAAAATGGCATCACCAATAATATGACTCATGCAGGCAGGGGTATGACCAGGCGTACATAGGGCAGTACCTGTTAAATGACCGATTTTATAAGTGTCATTATCTTTAAACAGATAGTCGAACTGGCTGCCATCACGTGCCAAAGCCGGGCCATCGTTAAACAATTTGCCAAAAGTGTGCTGAACCATCGTTATTTTTTCACCAATGGCGATTTTTCCACCCAGTGCCTGCTTGATATAAGGGGCGGCGGAAAGATGGTCGGCATGCGCATGGGTTTCAATAATCCACTCGGTTTGCAAACCCAGCTGCTTAACCTTGGCAATAATGGCATCAGCCCCTTCATAACTGGTGGTACCAGATGGAGAGTCAAAATCCAGAACCGGATCTATAATGGCGCAGGCCTTGGAAAGCGGGTCTTGTACAATATACGAATAGGTGTTGGTTTGTTCATCAAAAAAAGCGGTCACAATTGGTTTGATTAATTGATCAGCTTGCGGGATGTGTAAATCATTCATGGCGGAGCACTCCTGTAATGAGGTAATATCCTTAATATTATATCAATAAATCATGAAGTTTAAATATATTGATATTTATTGATTATTGCTATGGCAATGCCTATAATTGCAGTATTCTTTAATTATACGGATTCATTATGCAAGACATGGCTGCCAGTGCCGAAAAAGCCGCCCGCTTTTTAAAACTCATCGCACATCCTCACCGTTTGCTAATTTTATGCACGCTTCTTGAAGCCGAGCGTAACGTTACCGAATTAACCAAAATCGTTGGGATCAGCCAAACGTCCATGTCCAATCATCTGGCCAGGTTACGCAGTGAAAACGTGGTTGATTTCACACGCGACCAGCGCACCTTAACCTACCGCTTAAGTACGGCAAACGCCGAACCCATTATTGCCGCCCTGTACAAAATTTATTGTGCTGGCCCCGAAGCTGAAACGGGCAAGTAAATACCAATATTTTCAAGCCAGCTGTTCTAACATCAAATACAAAAGACCGGGTCCAGTTAAATAGTGGACCCGGTCTTTTATTTTTTTAATGGTAAGTTAATTACCGTTTTGATAAACCTTTTTTGCCATATTAGGCTTAAGCTTTTCGCCTTATACCTATCAAAGGCCACACCAGCAAGGCCCCATAGGCACCAATGCCGATTGCCATTGACGTATTCAGCAACCAATCGGGAAGATAGTTCAATTCGGTCACCGAAGAGTCCACCCACCAAGGGACACCAAAAAACGCAATAATAGCCACCAACAATCCCACTTTCCAGCTTAGTGGCCAGCTGCCTTTCCAGTTAAGCGGTTTCTTGGCCACCGCCCACACATAAACGGCAATTAACAACACAGCCATCACTGTTGGCAAAACAGGACTTAACAAAAACCATTCATATAGAATATTCAGGCCCAGTAACAATTCAGTCATTATGTTCTCCTAAACTAAGCCTTGCCTTTAAGGACAGCCATATAAGCGGGTTTTAACAACTCGTCTTCCAGGAACCAGGCCAGGTAGCTGTCCTTTAAGGGATCAATAAGTGGCATGGTGGGGGTCAGGTCTCCGGCATAGTTGAATTCAACCAGCCAGGCCGAACCACGACGAATCAGCATGGGGCACGAGGTATAACCGTCAAATATCTGGTCTGCCGGTTTGCCTTGCATTTGTTGCAGCAGGTTATGCACCATGAGGGGGGCGCTTTTCTTGATGGTGGCCGCTGTTTTGCCGCGTGGCGTACCGTTAATATCTCCCAATCCGAACACATTCGGGTAACGGGTGTGCTGCAACGTTCCCTTATCAACGTCCAACCAGCCTTTTTGCACGCCATCGGGAACCACCAGGCTGCTTTGCCTGACCGCATCAGGGGCATACATGGGAGGCACCACATGCAGGAAATCATAATCTTCTTTATGAACCGCACCGTTCTGATCGGTAAAGTAGGCAGTTTTGGCTGAAATATCAACCCCGGTCAATTCCCTGTGGAAATGGACATTGGTGGTAACGGGCAACGCTTCCCAGCGCTTTAGCACCAGATCATTAACCGTTTTCACACTGAAAATAGAGGTGGAAGGCGCAAAAAAGTCAACCTGTGAATTATTTTTAACGCCTGATTCATTAAGCCAGTCTGCCACCATAAATGTCATTTTCAGGGGTGCACCGGCACATTTCATGAATGTTGGCGCCAGTGTCATGACGGCACGGCCGCCTTTCTGGCGGAAAGCATCAATAGCTCTCCAGGTATTCGCGGCGGCATCGGGACTATGATAGACACTACCCACGCCATTTTGACCAATAATAGACGTATCCATGCCTTCAATTTCGTCATATTTTAAAACCAGCCCCGTGGCGACAATCAGGTAATCATAATCAAATTTTTTGCCAGAAACAGTTTGGACCTGGTTCAGTTCGGGCTCAAAGCTGGCAACGGCTTCTTGCACCCAATCAACCCCTGGCGGCATTAAACGCTCATTGCGATCACGAACACGTTGGGTTGAATGCCAGATACCGGTTGCCAGCAAGGTATATCCCGGCTGGTAATTATGCTCTTTCTTGGCATCAATAATGGTAATTTTTGCATTGGGAAGCTGCTTGCGTAAACGATGTGCAGCTGCCAGACCTGCCAGGCCACTGCCTGCAATCACAATACTGACGTTAGCCTCTAGTACTGTTTGCGCAGAGGCAAGTTGAGTAGTAGAAATCATGCCAGACATGCCAAGACTGGAGGCTCCCATGATTTTAATAAAATTTCTTCTGGCTGTTGATAACCCTGTCTTGGTGTTAGCCATATTATCTCCTTGGTGATGCTTATGTAAAACATAAAGACCTATTCGCAAATATTATAGGTTGTAACAAAAAATATATCAATATATTTAAACGTATAGATATAAATAATCGTCATGTCACATCTACAAATACGCAAAATCAATTTTTGAGGTGAATCTATCAATTTGCTCAAAAAATCATCAAAAAAGAGGGAATAAAATAAAAAAGAGCCTGTGGATAACTACTAAGAAAGCAGCTTGTGGATAATTTTTGTATGAAAAGTTCATAAGCGACAGGTGAAAATCAGTCTGCCAACTTGTTCAACTTTATCCAAATTCAAAAAGAACAGGAGTAAACAGCAAAATTTTACGGCAATTGATTGAAAAGAAAGGAAATTATAGCGTAAACAGACTTATCCACAGAGTATCTATCTATTAATCATTTATATATAAATAAGTTTAATAACATTAAAGAAAAGCCAAAAAACAGCATAAACACCTGTTTTTCGGCTTTTTCTAAAATTATCTTAAAAATATAAAATTGATCAATAAAAAAGCTGTATTGATCAATTTGGAATATAAATTCAACAATCAATACAGCTTTGAAAAAAATGGTGGCTAAAAATAGCTTATAAAGACAAGAAAAACCTGTTTTTATAATTTTGCAGGTTCAACCCCCGCCGCTTTTGCCGCTTTCCCCCAACTTTCAATTTCCTTTTCAATAAATGCCTGGCTTTCTTGCGGGTTGGCAATAAAAACTTCATTACCAATAGTAGCCAGTTTTGCCTTAAGTTCAGGATCTTGCAAAATTTTATTCATGGTTTTGTTTAATGTCTGGATGGCTTCATCGGGTGTACCGGTTGGCGCAATCAATGCAATCCAGGCAGTGGCATCAAAGTTGGGTATACCCAGTTTATCCAGTGGCTGTACGCCTTCAAAAGCCCGGGCACCGCTTTTATTGGCAACTGCAAATACTTTCAGGCGACCATCCTGAACCAGCGGTTTAATAGCAGGAGCCGCTTCAAACATGACACTGGTATCGCCACCTACCAGACCGGAAACCGCAGCAGTGGCACCCCGGTAGGGAACGTGCAGCAAGCTAAGACCAGTCGCTTGCTTGAACATTTCCATGGTTAAGTGATTGGTTAAGCCAATACCGCCAGAACCATAATTGATTTTGTCCGGATTTTTTTTGATATGCTCAATCAGTTCGGGGACCGTATTTGCCGGAAAATCGTCACGGGTAACCAGAAACAAAGGCACCATGGAAACCATCCCAACAGCCGTGAAATCCTTAACGGGATCATAAGGCAGGTTGGTATAAAGGGATGGGTTAATACCCAGTGGACCCGATGCGGCAATAAGCAAATTATAACCATCGGGTTTGTCACGTTTGGCGGCTTCCACACCAATAATGCCACCGGCACCGCCTTTGTTTTCAACCACAAAAGGCTGGCCCAGTTCTTTTGAAAACTGTTCTGCCAGCAAACGGGCAATCACATCGGTAGTTTGACCGCTTGGATAGGGTACGGTAATACGAACGCTTTTTTCAGGGTAAGCGGCCAATGCCGCACCAGTACTAAGTGTGCAGCCAAGTAAGGCTGAAGCTATAAATTTTTTCATATATTGTCTCCATAAGGAAGAATGAATGAGCTCTTATATTGAATAACATTATTTAATTAAACTTGTGGTTTACTCATTTTCTTTCTGCCACGTGGTAATCAGGCGGAAATTGTTTTCAATATAGAAGTTGTCTGAAGCCGCCAGCAGGCGGTTTGATTTGTCAAAATAAACACGGGTAATGCGTAAAGCCAGGCAATCTGGTTTGAGTTTTAGTGTTTGTATGCCTTGTTCAGGCATATGGCATGCCTCTACTTCCTGGTGTACTTTCACGATTTCCTGATTGAACTCTGTTTTTAAAAGTTCAAAAATACTGGGGTGGTTACCTTTAAGGCGGTTTTTAAGGCTTTTAAAAGCAGGATTCAGGTAAATATGTGAATAGGAAATTAGTAAATCATTCTTGACCAGTTTGCGATAGGCGTGTAGACGGAGCAGTTTTTCGTTAAGTGGTATATGCAGTTGTTGTGCGATGTCCTGATCAGCCTGAATGATTTCATGGGCAAATGGCTCAATCCGGGTTTGTGCGGTATACAGCATAAGGTCATTCATGGAACCAAAGGTTGACACATAGACCGATTGGTTTTGTATGGGGGTTGCCGAATTGACAACCGTACCGGTGCTGGGAGACCGGGTAATCATCCCTTTTTCAGTCAAACGACGGGTTGCCTCACGTACCGTATGCCGACTGACACCGTATAGGGTGCCCAATTGTTCTTCGGTTGGCAAATGACTGCCTACCGGATATTTACCTGATTCAATATCTGTGAGCAAAGTTTGATGCAACCAGGCATAGCGGGGTATCCGCTTGTTGCCAGATTCCCTGGGGGGAGACTTTTTTAGGGGAACAGTTTTTTGTTGCATGGCCGGGCTCTTGATTATCTGGATGGAAGATCCGAATGTAGATTTAATATACGTACAATCATAAATTGTATAAGATAATTGATTTAATTGAATTTAATCAAACCTTATTTATAATGTACGTACAAAGAATCGTAAATATTAATGCCTGTGAAAACAAATTTATATAGGGACAAACATGGCTTTTGATTTAACTGGATATGAAACCATCACAACAGAATTGCATAATGAGCATATTCTGGTGGTCACGCTTAACAGGCCGTCTGCCGGCAATTCCTTAAATACCCAAATGGGCCATGATTTACTGGATTTATGGAATCGCCTGACGGCGGATGCCGGTCCGGTTCGTTGCGTGATTCTGACCGGTGCACAAGAAAAAATATTTTGTGCCGGGGGCGACCTTAAAGAACGCAATGGCATGAGCCGTGAACAGTGGCAAAAGCAGCATGAACTGTTTGAGCGTATGTACTGGACGCTGGTTGATTTGCCGGTTCCCGTGATTGCGGCTGTTAACGGTCATGCTTACGGGGGCGGTTTTGAAATGGCCTTAAGCTGTGACTTTATTTATGTTGGCAGCCATGTCAGGTTTGCTTTGCCCGAAGTTGGCCTGGGTATTATGCCCGGGGCCGGTGGAACCCAAAACCTGCCTCGGGCGATCGGTGAACGGCGAGCCAAGGAAATTCTCATGACCGGTAAACCCTTTACGGCAGAGCAGGCGTTTGAATGGGGGCTGGTTAATAAAGTTTGTGAACCCGCATCTGTTCTTGACGCAGCGCTTGAAACGGCCACGATCATTGCCGGTAATGCCCCGCTTTCGGTAAAACAAATCAAGAAATCCGTACGCTATGGCGGCCAAATGGAATTGCGTACCGCTTATCGCTTTGAAGTGGAAGCCTACAACCATTTGGTTGAAACCGAGGATCGCTACGAGGGCGTGCTGGCTTTTAATGAAAAGCGCAAGCCGGTCTTCAAGGGTAAATAAGCATAATTTTATTCAGGATGAGACAAATGAGTAGTTTGACGCAGGATATTGTTCATTTTATTAGTCAGTTTGATCAATACAAGGTAGATCCAGCGGCGTATCGGCTGGCCAAAATGGGCATTATGGACAGCATGGCTTGCATGTTTGCGGGTAGTGAAGAGCCGGTGGTGCAAATCCTGGAAAAGTATTTTGGCCAGCGGGCAGGCAATGGCCAAACTGATGTAGCGGTGCCTTTTCTTGAACAAAAACACTTACCTCTGGAACAGGCGGCTTGCCTGTGGGCAACCGCAGCGCATGCCCTTGATTATGACGATGTGGCCATGTCGGCGCATCCCAGCACGGTACTGATGCCGGTTGTGATGACGGGGGCCATTCACTTGTCGGCGTCTGGGCAAGCGGTGTTAAATGCCTATATTTTGGGGTATGAGGTGTGGGCCGAGCTGTTTACCCGTGAAAAAGATCCCTACCATATCAAGGGGTGGCATCCAACCGCCATTTTCGGCACCGTGGCAGGGGCAGCCGCCTATGCGTATTTAAGCCGTTTACCCCAGGAATTAATCACCAATGCCTTGGGGATTGCGGCCAGCATGGCCAGTGGGCTGGTGGCCAATTTTGGGACGATGACCAAACCCCTGCATGCAGGACGGGCAGCCAGTATGGCCATAGAAGCAGTAGAACTGGCCCGTGCCGGCATTACCGCCTGCCCGGATATTTTCGAGCACAGGGCGGGTTTCCTGAAAGCCACCTCGCTGGCAGGCAATGTGGATACCCAGACACCCGCCACATTGGGCCAAACCTGGCGGCTGGTGCAGCAGGGACTGAATATCAAGCAATATCCGGTTTGTTATTCCGGTCACCGGGTGATAGACGGCACCTTGGCCATTATCAATAAAGAAAATTTTAATCTTGAGGAAATTACGTCCATTGTCGCCACCATTGGCCAGCCACAGGCATCCATGTTAAGGAATCCATGCCCTGAAACAGGACTTGAAGCCAAGTTCAGTCTTGAATTTGATATTGCCTGCGCATTGCTGGTTCGTAAAGTGGGGCTGGCAGAGCTTAGTGACGATTTTGTCAAAAGGGCAGATCTGCAATCTCTTTATCCGAAAATACGCATCACGATTACCGATGCGCTTGACCCGGCAGATACTGCTTTCGCCTTGCATGACCGGGTTGTTATCGCATTGAAGGACGGGCGGGCATTTGATTCGGGGGATATCCGTTACCCGATTGGACATGCTAATTTACCACTGGATGCCGAAACACTGAAAGCCAAATTCATGGATTGCCTGCAGATCTGGCACAACCATACGGGCCTTGCCGACAAAGCCCAGCCCATGTTTAAGGCGCTGTCCGGGCTGGAGCAGCAGGACAATATGCGCGTCACCCTGGACGGAATTTTTGCCTGAATATGACATGATCAACCTCCTGTCCGTTATGTCCGGAAAGTCTGTTAATGATGAAGAGATTATGACTATGCCTGCTTCAGAACCCCGCGGCCCCCTTAAAGGTATCCGCATTATTGACCTGACATCGGTAGTGATGGGGCCTTTCAGCACGCAGATTCTGGCGGATCTGGGGGCGGATGTTATCAAGGTTGAGTCGCCCGCCGGGGATACCACCCGGAATATGGGTTATTGGCAGCATAAAGGCATGGGCGCCAATTTCCTGCACCTGAACCGCAACAAGCGTTCGGTCATGCTGGATCTTAAAACACAGGAAGGGCGTGAGGCCTGCCTGGCGTTGGTAAAAACCGCCGATGTTTTTTTATACAATGTGCGCCCGCAGGCAATGGCGCGTCTGGGGCTGTCTTATGAGGCGGTAAAGGCTGTTAATCCGCAGATTGTATATGTGGGTGCCTACGGATTTAGCGATAACGGCCCTTATGCCGGCAGGCCGGCCTATGATGATCTTATCCAGGGTATGACGGGTATTCCAGCCCTGTACAGCCAGCATACGGGCTTGCCACCCCGTTATGTACCTCTGACCATAGCCGATCGCATTGTGGGCCTGCAGGCGGGCATTGCCTGTCTGGCAGGCGTACTGGAAAGCCGGCAATCGGGGCAGGGGCAATCAATTGAAATTCCCATGTTCGAAACCATGGCGCAGTTTGTCCTGAATGACCATCTTGGTGGTGCCACATTTGAGCCGGCCAAAGGCGAAATGGGTTATTCCCGTTTGCTGGTGGAACCTCGCAAGCCTTATCAGGCCGCTGACGGCTATGTGTGCGTGATTGTGCATACCGATGGGCACTGGCAGCGTTTTCTGGCTCTGGTAGGGCGGCAGGACCTGCTGGTCGTCGGTTCTGTGTTTGAGTCGGTAGAGTCCCGGGCACGACATGTGAACCAGGTGTATGGTTTTCTGGCCGATGTGGTGCTGGGCAATACCGTTGCTTATTGGGTTGAAGCCCTTTCGGCAGTGGATATTCCGGTTGCCCCCTTGAACACGGTGGAAGACCTTTTGCTTGACCCACATTTGCAGACCACGGGGCAAATAGTAAAACTGGAACATCCCACCGAAGGCAGTTTGCGTACGGTGGCACCAGTGGGCAATTATTCGCGTACGCCGCCCGGTATTTACCGGCATGCACCCAATTTGGGCGAACATACCGAAGAAATCTTGCGTGAAGTGGGTTTTTTGCCCGAATCCAGCCCGCCTTGCGAAACGTAAAATTCAGTCGTGGCGACCTGAATGTGGATGTAAGGGGGTCATTAACATGGCTGGTGATCTGTCATGCGTAAAACTCGGGTCGCAATTGCGGTTAAAATTGTTTTCTTTAAACGGAGAACGATTGCATGAGTGAAAAAATCAGAGTGGGTATTGCCGGTTATGGCAATTTGGGCCGTGGTACGGAACTGGCCATTGCAAAAACACCCGATATGGAATTGGTGGCTGTTTTTACACGCCGTAACCCGGAAAGTGTTTCATTGGTTAACCAGAACGTGCCGGTTCACAAGCTGGATGACATTGGTCAATTCCAGGACAACATAGACGTTCTGGTGTTATGTGGTGGTTCAAAAAGCGATTTGCCCGAACAGGGGCCGGCCCTTTCTGCTTTGTTCAATACGGTTGACAGTTTTGACACCCATGCCAAAATTCCCGAGTATTTTGAAGCCGTTAACAATTCGGCCGAACTGGCCGGCAACACTTCCCTGATTGCCATTGGTTGGGACCCGGGCCTGTTTTCAATTAACCGCCTGTTTGGTGAAGCCATTTTACAGGAAGGCGAAACCTATACGTTTTGGGGTAAGGGCTTAAGCCAGGGGCACTCTGATGCGATACGCCGCTTGCCGGGTGTCAAGGCCGGTGTGCAATACACCATTCCTGTGCCCGAGGCAATGGACAAGGTGCGCAGTGGCTCCATGCCTGTTTTAAGCACCCGTGAAAAACACAAGCGTGATTGCTATGTGGTGTTGGCTGAAGGCGCCAGTGCCAGCGAAGTGGAACAGTCTATTGTGACCATGCCCGATTATTTTGCCGATTATGACACCACGGTTAGCTTTATTACTGAAGAAGAACTCAAGCGCGACCATGCCGCCATGCCACATGGCGGGTTTGTGATTCGCAGCGGTAAAACCGGTGCCGGTACCAACCAGGTGATGGAATATTCACTGGCGCTGGACAGCAACCCTGAATTTACCTCCAGTGTGCTGGTGGCCTATGCCCGTGCGGCTTATAAGCTGAACCAGATGGGGCAAACCGGTGCAAAAACAGCGTTTGATGTGCCACCCGGCTTGTTGTCGCCCAAAAGTGCGGCACAGTTGCGTAAAGAGTTGCTGTAAAGATCCAGCTAAAACCGCTAGCGTAAACATAAATACGCTAGCGGTTTTTTATGTTATTTATGCGGGCAGGGCAATCAGGTTGCGCACTGTTCTGGCGGCTTCTAGTACTTCACCCGCAGTCATGCCAATGGGGCCAATCCCTTGTAATACCAGATAATCGGCAGCGGCACCATGCAGCCAGACGGCACCGGCAATGGCCTGTTCTACCGTTATGCCCTGTGCCAGGCAGGCGCCAATCATGCCTGCCAGCACATCACCGGTACCGGCGGTGGATAAACCCGGGTTGCCGCTATGATTAACTGTGATATCACTTGCAGGGGTACAGATGACCGTTTGATAACCTTTTAACACCGTCCAGGCCGCATATTTGGCAGAAATCTGGCGTGCAGCCTGCTGGCGGTCTTTTTGAATGTCAGCGGTCGTGCAGCCCAGCAGCCTGGCGGCTTCGCTGGGATGGGGGGTGAGTACCAGCGGGGCCTTTTCATGTGTCAGTGAAAAAGCATGTTCGGCCAGCAGGGTTAATGCATCTGCATCCAGTACGATGGGGGCATTGGGGTAACGGTTGAACAGGGTGGTCAGGCAGTTTTGTGCCAGGGGGGTTAAGCCCATGCCACAACCGGCTACCCATACGGTGATATCGTCTTTACCCAGCAGTTTACCGGCTGTATTCAGCATTAATTCGGGCTGTACCGGATCAACCTCAAGGGGTTGGACATCTTGTGAAAAGCCGATATGAACCCGGCCCGTACCCTGTTTAAGTGCGGCACGGGCTGCCAGCAGGGCGGCGCCCACCATGTTTTTGCCTCCGGCCAGAATGCCGAGCGTGCCAAATGTGCCCTTATGGGTGTCAAGCGGGCGGGCACGGCACAGGTCAGGAAAATGTTGTTGGGCAAAACTGGCAATTTCATTAATCATTTAAAGTTAAAATTTATTATGGGTGATTGGATTGCGGAGAAGCATCTGCCGAAAAAACGACATAACTCCAGTGTATGTCATTACGCCCCAGGGTATCGCCTTTATGGACACTATGGTGCAGCAGCTGTAGGCCATGTGCCTTGCCCAATGTAATCACTTCTTCATCGGGAATATCAAACATATGGCGGTCGGGTGGAACCGGGCCGTGGCGCAGGGACAGGGACATCACGCCTTGGGGCAGCAACAGGTTTTTGCAGGCAGTCATGGCGGTTTCCCTTTCTGCGGGGGTAAGGTGCATCCAGACAGCGGTTAGCAGTAGCAGATCATATTTTTTGTGGCTGGCGGTAATCTTGTGCAAGTGTGGCAGGTTGTCGTCAATCCAGTTGATCTGTTCATTGGCATGTAATTGTTGGCCGTGTTCACGCATGCCTGCGGTGGGTTCCACGGCATCTACAAAGTGGCCTGCCCGTGCTAAAGCGGCTGCATCGCGACCGGTACCGGCACCAATATCCAGAATGCTGGCCAGTTTGTCATGAATGGGATAATGGCGTATGACAGGTTTGTGTACTTTTTCAAAGCTGACGCTTTCATAGTCTTTGGCAAATTTTTCAGGCCTTTGTGCATAGCCACGGGTACCGGGAACAGGGGACATAATAGTAAAGTGCTATAAAGAATGTTAAAAAAGATAGGATAATCATAGCGTATTAAAAACTCAGGGAAAAGCATGAAAGATGCAGATGTAATCGTTTCTGTCAGGCAGTTGAATAAAACGTACAAAAATGGCTTCAGCGCCCTTAAAGGGGTGGATCTGGATATTAAACGGGGTGAACTGTTGGCTTTACTGGGCCCCAATGGTGCCGGTAAAACCACCATGATTGGCATTATCACGGGGCTGGTGAATGCCAGCAGCGGTTCGGTGACCGTAGACGGCTATGATATTGGCCGTGATTTCAGGCAGATAAGGCCCAAAATTGGCCTGGTGCCACAAGAGTTGCTGACCGATTCATTTGAAACGGTATGGGCAACGGTTAACTTCAGCCGGGGCCTGTTTGGCAAACCTGCCAATCCCGAACTGATTGAAAAAATCCTGCGGGATTTATCGTTGTGGGACAAACGTAACAATAAAATCCTGAGCCTGTCGGGGGGCATGAAAAGGCGGGTGTTAATTGCCAAGGCCCTGGCCCATGAGCCTGTTTTGCTGTTTCTTGATGAACCCACTGCCGGGGTTGATGTTGAGCTGCGCCATGATATGTGGCGCATGGTGCGAAAGTTACAGGAAAATGGCGTCACCATCGTTCTTACCACGCACTATATTGAAGAAGCTGAAGATATGGCCGACCGTATTGCCGTGATTAATTACGGTGAAATCATGTTGATTGAAGAAAAGGAAAAACTCATGCATCAGCTGGGTAAAAAAGAATTGCATATACAGCTGGATAAGGCCTTAATGTTTATTCCACCTGAACTGGCAAGCTATCAATTAAGCCTGGTTAATGAGGGTAAAACACTGATTTATACCTATGATACGCAACAAGAACATGGCCAGCAGCTTGGTATTGCTTCATTCATGAAAAGGCTGGATCAATTAAAGATTGAGTTTTCTGACCTGAAATCAAAAGAAAGCTCACTGGAAGAAATTTTTGTGAATCTGGTTCGGGAGGCAAAATGAACTGGTACGCCATCAAATCCATTTATCTGTTTGAAATGGCCCGGGCCCTGCGTACCTTAACGCAAAGCATTGTTTCACCGGTATTGTCCACCTCTCTGTATTTTATTGTTTTTGGTGCGGCAATCGGTTCCCGTATGGGTGAAGTGGATGGCGTCAGTTACGGGGCTTTTATTATTCCCGGTCTGGTCATGATGTCTTTGTTAAGTACCAGCATTGCCAATGCCTCGTTTGGGATTTATATGCCGCGTTGGTCTGGCACCATTTACGAGCTGCTGTCGGCACCGGTTTCGTTTATAGAGGTTATCCTGGGTTATGTGGGTGCCGCCGCCAGCAAAACCATTTTACTGGGCCTGTTAATTTTACTAACCGCCCGGCTGTTTGTTGATTATGAGGTTTTGCATCCGATCTGGATGCTGTTTTTTCTGGTGTTAACCGCCGTTACGTTTAGTATGTTTGGCTTTATTATTGGTTTATGGGCCGATGGCTTTGAGAAACTGCAAATCATTCCCCTCATGGTGATTACACCTTTGACCTTTCTGGGCGGTGCATTTTATTCCATCGATATGCTGCCTGAATTCTGGCAGAAGATTGCTTTGCTTAACCCGGTCGTGTATTTGATCAGCGGTTTTCGCTGGAGTTTTTACGGGGTGTCTGATGTCAGCCCGGTGATTAGTTTGACGATGATTGCCGTTTTTTTAATTGTATGCACGGCATTTATTGCGTGGATATTCAAGACGGGATATAGGCTTAAACAGTAGGGTAGGTGTTTACTGGTGGGCATTCCTACGCTGGCGTGAACTGACCCCAATAAGTTGAATAGGTGTCCAACTTTTTTGGGGTCAGTTCAGAGCGAGGAAACAAGGAAGAAAAACCCGTCCTTCTTTTGACGGGTGGGTATTAGCGCTCAGGCAGCTGGTTTCCTTGGCTCTTCCGAAGCCGGTTTTTCTGCGGTTTTGTTGGTATCAACTTCCGCTTCCGGGGCTGTCACGGTTTCAGGGTTAGCGGTAGACGGCACGGTTTCAGCCGACGCCGTGTCGCCCGTGTTACCACTGTCGCTTTGCCCGGCCTCAGGGGTGTCTGAAGCAGGCTGCTTGCCTTCATCTGGCGATTCGTTATTGGGCGTATCGGTGCTAACCAGCTCCACCACTTTGGTACGTGACATCATGCCCAAAAACTGGTCGTTTTCATCGGTTACCGCAACCGGCTGGTTGGACTGCAGCATATGGGTCAGCACGGCATCAAGACCGGTACTGGCCGGCACGCTGACAATATCCCTGACCAGGCTGGAAATATCACGCAGACCACTTCTGACCGCCTGTTCGGCATCATCAAGCTTCAGGATACCGGCAAAGAGATTGCCATCCAGCACGGGGGCGAATTGGTAATCATATTGTTTCATTCTTTCCAGTGCCAGCGCCGGACGCGTGCGCATGGTTAAGGTTAAGCGGGTTTTATTAACCGCATGCCCGGCATTCAGGATTTTGCTGCGGTTAACGTCATGCAGGAAGGCTTCCACATATTCATTGTTGGGCGAGAGCAGGATATCTTCAGGCGTGCCTTCCTGGATCAGTTCACCATCTTTTAAAATGGCAATCCGGTTGCCCAGGCGCAGCGCTTCATCAAGGTCGTGGGTAATGAACACAATGGTTTTGTTCAGGCGCGATTGCAGTTCCAGCAGCTGGTTTTGCATTTCCCGGCGAATGAGGGGGTCAAGGGCGGAAAAGGCCTCGTCCATGAGCAAAATTTCAGCATCGGTGGCCAGGGCGCGGGCCAGGCCTACCCGTTGCTGCATACCACCCGACAACTGGTTCGGATACTGGTTTTCAAAGCCGGCCAGGCCAACCTGTTCAAGCCAGTAGCGGGCGGTTTCCTGGGCTTTTTCTTTGCTGACACCCTGGATATTCAGGCCGTAGGCGGCATTTTCCAGGGTGGTTTTATGGGGCAGCAGGCCAAACCGCTGGAACACCATACTCATGGTTTTTTGGCGGAATTTTTCCAGCTCTTTCTTGCCCAGGGTCGTGACATCGGTACCGTCAACCAGGATTTGGCCGGCGGTAGGCTCTATCAGGCGGTTGAAATGCCGGATCAGGGTTGATTTACCAGACCCGGACAGGCCCATAATAACGTAGATACTGCCCTCTTCAATGTTCAGGGAGATATCTTTCAGGCCCAGGGTATGCTTGCTTTTAGCCAGCAACTCTTCTTTGCTCATGCCCTGTTTAACAGCCTCAAGCCATTTTTCAGGGTGCTTGCCGAAGATTTTATAAATATTTTTTACTTCGATTTTATTCATCGTGCACCTCTGATTTGTTTGCGTTTTCCGTAAGATTGGGTAATACGGTCAAAAATGACAGCCAGAATGACAATACCCAGACCAGCCAGTAAACCGCGACCCACTTCAAGACGGTTAATACCCAGCAAGACTTCATAACCCAGGCCACGGGCGCCAATCATGGAGGCAATAACGACCATAGACAGTGCCATCATGGTGGTTTGGTTAATCCCGGCCATAATATTGGGCAGGGCCAGTGGAATTTGTACCCCAAAAAGCTGTTGGGTGCTGGAAGCCCCGAAGGCACGGGAAGCCTCCAGTACTTCGGCATCAACCAGGCGAATGCCCAGGTCGGTTAAACGGATAACCGGTGGCACGGCATAAATAACGGTGGCAATAATGGCCGGAATTTTACCCAGGCCAAACAGCATCACGACGGGAATAAGATAAACAAAGCTGGGCATGGTTTGCATGATGTCCAGGGCGGGAAGCATGACCGAACGGAAACGGTTGAATTTGGACATGAGAATACCGATGGGAATACCAATAATAATGGAAATTCCGGTCGCCATGATCATGAGTGACAGGGTTTGCATGCCGGCATCCCATAGCCCCATAGCACCCAGTAAGAAGAGCATCGCACCCATGCCCAGGCTAAAGGCAATGCGACGGCTCATGCCATAGGCAATTAGCATGGTGACAATAATGATGCTCCACCATGGGGCATTGCGTAATAATTGTTCAAGCCATACCAGCGCGGCCAGAATGGGTTCGGACATGCGGTTTAAGCCATCGGCGTAGTTGATGACCAGATAATCGACAAAGCCGTCAATACTGTTACGCACATTGCGCGCGGAAATGATTTCGGGGAACATATAAGATCCGTTTTTTTAATTAATGATGTGACAAGCCGCAACCTTTTTCCTGTAGGGGAAAAAGGCCGGGAGTCGCTATGTTTTTATACTAACGGGTTATATTACAGTGAATGCTGGACGCGTTTTGCGACGTCTTCAGGCATCCATTTTGTCCATGTGTCCGCATGCTTTTTCAGAAACCAGATGGCAATTTCTTGTGAATCATCACCGGTTTCTTCCATGTGGGCCAGCGTGGCATTCATGACGCTTGAAGGGATACTCACTTTAGAGAAGAACTCGGCCAGTTGAGGAGCATTTTTGGCAAATTCCACGTTAATGCCTGTAAATACCTTGTCTTCGGGATAGCTGGAAGGTTGTGGATTCTCGCAGTCAACGCCAGTCAGACATTGGAATTTTTCTTTATCATAGGGAGGCATTTCAAGCTTGACCAGATCAAGTGAGCCAACTAGCGGGGTTGGAGACCAGTAGTAAAAAACAATATCCTGTTTGCGTTTATAAGCAGACATAATGGCGGCTTTTTGTGCTGCACCCGTGCCGGGAGAGTACATATTAAAGCTGTCTTCAAGGGCGTATGCTTTATGCATGTTATTGACAACAATTTCACAACCCCAACCGGCGGGGCAACCATAAATGCGGCCCTTGGATGGGTCTTCAGGATCTTTGAACTTGTCTTTGTAGTTGATCAAATCAGCTGCTGATTTCAGGTCAGGATATTTTTCTGCCGTGTATTTGGGAATGAACCAGGCTTCTTGGCCCGAGAAAACATTACCGATGGCTTTGACTTTGCCTGTTGCCTCGGATTTTTTCCAAGGGGCATAATTGGCATTGGGCCAGACTTCGGGCTTGACATCCAGGTCGCCGCGTTCCAGGGCAGCCATGGCTGCCAGGGTTTCGGTAGGCAGGATATCGGTTTTGCAACCATAACCTTTTTGCAGGATATAGCTTTCTACTTCGGCCAGGATGAGATTGGATTCCCAGGTCATGCCACCGATATTGACAGGACGGTTAACTTCACATTGAGGGGTGTCAGCAGCCTGGGCAGATTGGGCCAGGCCCAGGATAGCCAGGGAAAAAATACTTGCTGAGATGAGTTTATTAGGTTTAAGCATGGCGCTAAGCCTCCTTAAGTGTCGCAGGTTACTAAGTAATAACTGTGCTTGCCAAAGAGGGTGTGCGGAAAACGGCGTTGCCGTCGATACATACCAACATTAATTGAAGGGTGAAATAAACTTACCCATTGACAGGTTAAATCATGTGATTTTTACATGATGAACACAATTTGAAAAAAATAAATTTTATTAAGACCGCTAGTTTAACAAAAATAACCATATTTATCAAATGTTTCCGTTCGATAGTTTTTATTTTATATATAAATGAATAATTATTTAATATTTAAAATTATTTGATTTATTGGTTTTTTATTGAATAAATATGTGACAAATTTCTTATGGAAAAATGTTTTTCCTGTCAATTTTTCAATGAAAAATTTTTCTTTTCAAATTTCAGGTACCAGCAGTACCGTTTACACTAAAAAAGGGAAATGTGATTGGCTGAATCGTATCTGCTTGTACCTGGCAGGATTGGTCTTAACAAAAAGCCAAATTAAGCTATGATTAGGGGGCAGGAGGACGGGAAAAATCGGATTTCGGCTCTTATCAATCAAACATACGCCAAATAAATTTTATGGGTACCGATAATAAAATTCTTTTCTTTGGAGATACGCATGGTGGGTTTGATCATTGCGCTGATATTGTCAGGCAAATCAGACCACAGGCCATTGTGTTTCTGGGAGATATACAAACCCCGTATCCGTTTCACGAGCAGTTGGCCAATATTATCAAGCTGACTGAAGTCTGGTGGATTCATGGCAATCATGATACCGATACCGAACAGCAATACGATAACCTGTTTCTTTCCGAACTGAAACACCGGAATTTAAGCGGTCGTGTCTGCGAGGTGGCTGGCGTGCGGATTGCCGGTTTGGGGGGTGTTTTTCGCGGAAAAATCTGGGACCCAGCCAAATCCGGCTGGAATTTTTATTCTCCTGAAGAATTTATCGCCAAGGGTGGTTTTCGGGCCGCCTGGCGAAATGGCGTGAATTTACGGCACCGTAGCAGCATTTTTCCTTCTGAGTACGAGGCCCTGTTAAAAGAAAAAGCCGATGTACTGGTGACACATGAGGCGCCCTCATGCAACCGTTTCGGCTTTCAGGTGCTTGATAGTCTGGCCCGCCATTTGGGCGTGCAAACGCATTTTCATGGGCATCATCATGATAATTACAATTACAGTGCTCATTACGCCCGTATGGGTTTTCGCACCTATGCGGTGGGTTACCGGGGCGTAACAGCCCTTGATGGCCGCATCGTACGGCCCGGTGAAATGGACGGGCAGCATGAAAACCGGGTGGCCAGAATATGAAGCGGCAGTTTTCACCTTGACATTACAGCCATGGGAAGGTTTAAGTTAAGCATGTATGTTCAACCTTGTTTAAACAATAGGAAGCAATCATGGAAAAAGAACTGGAATTTAATGTAGATGGGATGACTTGTGGCAATTGTGTTGCGCATGTCAAGAAAGCGGTAGAGGAAATCAACGGCGTAGAGGCCGCCCAGGTTAGTCTTGAAGAAAAAAAGGTGAAAATCCGTACGAACGGGCAGGTTAACCCGGCGCAAATCAGGGAAGCAATTGAAGAAGCCGGCTATGATGTAGTTTGAAAAAACAGTCAATAGAACAATATGAAAACGCCCGTTACCGGACGGGTGTCCGTGTGGCAGGGCGTTTTCAGGCCAGTACAGGCCGTTTGTTGCCTTGGTTAACTGCTTAAAACAGGCGGGTTAATTCCAGTAACGGCGGTTGTCCCGGTTCCTTCGGTTATCCCTGTATCGGCGGTCATTATCGTAACTGCGCCGGTAGTATCTATCATCACGATCGCGGCTGCGGCGATATGAACGGTCATCATCGCGGTAAAGCTGGTTGCCAATGAGGCCACCAAGCGCTGCACCACCCACCGTAACCAAAGGATCTCCTTCAGAAACAACAGCACCGGCCACACCACCCAATGCGGCACCACCAATGGTGGCGGTTGTACGCTGGTTACCACTGTAGCCATAACGATCGTAGCCGGCACATCCGGTAATGGCCAGGCTAAACAGGCCAATCAAAATAATGCGGCTTTGGCTTTTGAGGTTCATTATCAACTCCTTGCAATGTCAAACTATGTCAAGTCCATCATCTCAAATGCAAGGGTGCCAGACTGTTATTGTCAGCAACAGTTGTTTCTATACTTGGCTATTACGCTTTTTGGAAACCTATTGAAAAAACAAGAAAAATTAGTAGGTTGCTGATTATGCCGATTATTCCGTTTCCATGGGAAATTGCATGAATAGCGCTTTTCCCATGGAAGGATTGAGATAGTTATCCAGGAAGCCTTCTTCCTGGTATAACTGGCGTGCTACTGTATTGCCGTCCAGGACTTCAAGGGTAATTTTGCAACAACCCAGGTTTTTGGCCAGTTGCTTAACCCGGGCAAGCATGAGTTTGCCAATACCCTGGCCACGGTAAGGCTTTAATACCGCAAAATCATGAATATTAAGCAGGGGTTTACAGGCAAAGGTGGAAAAGCCTTCCATGCAAAGGGCAATACCGGCCGGCTGTTGCTGGCGGAAGGCCAGAATCGTGTAAATATTGCTGCGTTTTTTCAGGGAGGCAATCAGGTTTTTCTGTACATGGGCTGATAATTCCTGTGCACCACCGGTAGGGCTGGAGGCGTAATCATTCAAGACAGTTAATATTGCCGCAGCGTGAGCCGGGTTTTCCAAATCGGCAATAATGAGGTCAATCATGCGTATTCCTTACTTTTATTTAATTTGGGTGTATTTCAAATCGATATAGCCAACGGGATGACGCAGTATTCCACTGATATTATCTTTTTGCAGATAAATTTGATTATAGAAAAAAAGCGGAAAAATGGGCATGTCGTCAAACAGGATCTTTTCAGTCTGCAAAAGCATGTCCCAGCGTTTTTGGGCGTCGGGTTCGGTGTTGGCCTGGCCAATCAGCCTGTCGTATTCGGGGTTGGTCCAACCGGTACGGTTCATGGATGAATCGCTCAGGAAGCTTTCCAGCGAATTGTAAGGGTCGGCATAATCATTAACGAAAGAACTGCGGGAAAATTGCAGTTCAAGGCCGCGTTGTTTGGCATAAAAAACCTTGCTTTCGATGCTTTGCAGCTGGATATCCACACCCAGGACTTCCCGGTACATGTTTTGCATGGTTTCGGCAATTTTCCGGTCGCTGGGGTTGTTAATATAGCTAAGCGTTACAGGGGGCAGGGTGCGGTAGTTTTCAGCGGCCATCCCCTTGGCAAGATGCTGTTTGGCGGCTTCGGGGCTGGTATTTAACAGATGGCCGTTTTCTTCACGGAAATCGTTGCCATTGGGGCCGGTAAAACCCGGTGCCACAAAACCGTAAGCGGCCTGGCGTCCTTGTTTGGTGACATATTTCACAATGTCATCCTGGTTGATGGCCAGGGCAAATGCCTTGCGGATATCCGCATTCTGGAAAGGCGGCATTTGGGTATTGAACCTGAAGAAATAACCCCCTGCCTGCGGCACATTCCTGAAGTCTTTATGGTCTTTGACTTTGTCATACAGGGCAGAGGGCAAGGGGGAAGGCGTCATGTCCAGTTCGCCGGTACGGTACATTTGGTACGAGGTATTCGGGTCATTGACCATGGCAAAGTCGATGGCGTCAATGTGCACATTGCCAGCATCCCAATAATGCGGGTTTTTTTCAAAACGCATGCTTTGCGCATGTTTCCAGTCTTTCAGCAAAAAAGGCCCGTTGCCTACATAGGTTTTGGCTTCGGTATGCCATTTAGGGTTGGCGTTGGCTACTTTTTGGTTAAGGGGGGCAAAGTTGGGGTTGGTAATAATATTAAGGAATGACACATTGGGCGCTTCTAGTGTGACTTCCAGGGTGTGGTCATCAAGTGCTTTAAGGCCCAGGTCTTGGCCTTTGCCTTCATTGAAGGCTTTGGCACCGGCAATGGGATAAGCCAGAAACGCAGCCGGCGAGGCGGTTTCGGGATTGAGCATGTGGGTCCAGCCATAAACAAAGTCATGGGCGGTTAACGGATCGCCATTGGACCATTTGGTATTGGCACGCAACGTGAAGGTATAGGTTTTGCCATCGTTGGAAATTTGCCAGCTTTCGGCGGTGGCCGGGGCGGCCAGATGGTTGTCATCCAGCCTGACCAGGCCTTCAACCAGATTGTTAAGGGGCTCCCATGAAATCAGATTGAAACCGGCGGCCGGATGCAGCGAGGTGGGCTCTTCGGTATTATTCAGGCGCAATACTTTTTCGGCAAAAGCGGGGCCAGACAGGGCAAAACCCAGAACCGTCACCAGACAGGCAGCCAACAGTTTTTGTTTCATAAGAATCCTTCAATAAGCAGTTGCGTGATGGCCCGTTTTGCTTTACAGGCAGGCAGATAAATTACTACGGGTGCGCAAGTCTTGCAACCAGCACAGGCTTTGTTGAGTGTGACTGATTGTAGTCAGTTTGGGGGGCACTTTGTTGCAAACTACCAGGGCATGGGGACATCGCGGGTAAAAACTGCAGGCCGGTGGGGGTGAAAACAGGTCAGGCGGCTGGCCCGGAATGGGACGCAGGCTTTCGCGCGTCATGTCCAGTCTTGGGACCGATTGCAGCAGGCCCTGGGTATAAGGGTGTTGCGGATGATAGAAAATATCCCGCTGGGACCCCGATTCTACGCATTGCCCGGCATACATGACGGCGACTTGGTTGGCAATTTGCGCCACCACGCCCAGATCATGGGTGATCAGGATGATGGCAATACCGGTGGCGGCCTGGATCTGGCTGAACAAGTCCAGGATTTGCGCCTGAATGGTCACGTCCAAGGCAGTGGTGGGTTCATCGGCAATCAGCAGTTCGGGTTCGCACATTAAGGCAATGGCAATCACCACGCGCTGGCGCATGCCGCCCGATAACTGGTGTGGATACTGGCCCAGCCTTTCGTGCGGATTGGCAATACCCACCAGGGACAGCATTTGTTCGGCTTTGCGCCTGGCGTCATTAGGCGCAAGGTTTTGATGCCTGATGACGCCTTCGGTCAATTGTTCGCCGATGGTCAGGGTGGGGTTAAGGGCTGTCATTGGGTCCTGGAAGATCATGGCAATCCGGTTGCCCTGCAACTGGCGCATGGCTTTGGCATCCAGATCCAGCAGGTTTTGTCCTTTGAACAGGATTTCACCCCGAGTGATTTTAGCGGTTTGTTGGGGTAGCAGCCCCATGATCGCGTTGCAGGTAACCGATTTGCCGCAGCCCGATTCACCCACAATAGCCAGGGTTTGGCCGGGGGGCACGGCAAGCGACAGGTCACGCACGGCATGAATGTGTCCGCCATGGGTACGGAACTGGATTGAAAGATGTCGAATTTCAAGCAAGGGAAGTGTATTCATGGCTATTTCTTCAGTTTTGGATCCAGGGCATCCTGCAGGCCATCGCCCAGTACATTGAAGGCAAACATGGTGAGGGAAATGAACAGGGCCGGGAAAAACAATTGCCACCAGTCACCCGATAAAATAACGGGCAGGGCATCATTGGTCATGACGCCCCAGCTGGCATGGGGAGCTTGTATGCCCAATCCCAGGAAGCTTAAGAAAGCTTCCGCAAAAATCGCGCTGGGTACGGTGAGGGTCATTTGCACAATAATGGGGCCCATGGTGTTGGGCAACAGATTCTTGCGGATAATGCGGCCGGGGCTGGCTCCGAAGGTTCGTGAGGCAGTGACAAACTCAAGGTTTTTAAGTTGCAACACCTGGCCGCGCACAATGCGTGCCATGCTGATCCAGCCGGTAATAGTCAGGGCAATAATAATGGTTAACAGGCTGGGCTTCATGACGACCATTAACAGGATGACCATCAGCAAATAGGGCAGGCCATACAGGATTTCAACAATACGCATCATGACGGCATCGGTTTTGCCGCCTTTCAGGCCGCTGTATCCACCGTATGCAACCCCAATCACAAAATCAATCAGGGCCGCCATGAATCCGACAAACAGGGAGATCCGGGCGCCCTGCCAGGTTCGTGTAAATACATCGCGGCCCAGATCATCGGTGCCAAACCAATGTAGGGCTGAAGGGGGCAGGTTTTGGTTTCTAAGGTCCTGGGCGGTGGCGGAATACGGGGAGAACAGGGGAGCAAAAATGGCCATGCTGACCAGGGCCAGCAAAAATACCAGTCCAAGCATGGCCAGTTTATTGCGTCGCAGGCGTTGCCAGGCATCCTGCCAGTAGGAAACATAAGGGCGTTCAATCGTATTGTGGAGATCGCCGGTATTCCTGATGGCCGGTTGCAGCCATTCGGGTGGGAAAAGGTCTTGCTCGTGCGGCTTCATGCTTGCCCCTTGTGATGATGAAGCCGTATGCGGGGGTCTAGCAGGCAATAGGCCATGTCAACCAGAAACAGCATGAAAACCAGAATGGTACTGTAGAAAACGGTGGTGCCCATAATAACGGGATAGTCCCGGGTGCTGATAGAGTCGATGAAATAGCGGCCCATACCGGGAATGGCAAAAATCTTTTCGATCACGAACGTGCCGGTTAAGATGGACGCCATCAGGGTGCCCAGCAGGGTAACCACCGGCATTAAGGCATTGCGTAAGGCGTGCCGGATAACCACCCGCATGGGTGACAGGCCTTTGGCACGGGCCATTTTGATGTAGTCTTGCGTAAGCGTTTCAAGCATGCTGGAACGAATTAGCCGGGCAATAATAGCCATGGGGGCGGTGGCCAGTGCAGCCACAGGCAATACCATATGCATGGGGGTGCGCCAGGTGGCGGCCGGAAACCAGCCCAGATTGACGGCAAATTCCTGGATCAGCAGGGTGGACAGCACGAAATTGGGGATGGAAATGCCCAGTACGGCAATACCCATGCACAAGTGGTCAAGCAGGCCATTATGGTGCAGCGCAGCCATGACGCCCAGCACCAGGCCGGAAACCAGGGCAATGCCAATGGCCCATAAGCCCAGTTCGAATGAAACCGGAAAACCGCGACCAATTAATTCATTGACGGTGGTGTCGGGGCTGGCAATAGAGGGCCCGAAATTGAAGGTGGCAATGGATTTCAGGTAGCTGAAATACTGGATGTACAGGGGCTGGTCAAGCTGGTGGAAGGCACGCAGGTTTTCTTGCACGGCGGCGCTGGTTTGCCGGTCTTGCTCAAACGGAGAGCCCGGAATCAGGTGCATCAGGATAAAGGTGAGCGAGGCGATGATAAAGATCGTGCCAATCATGAGCAGGAATCGTTTGATGACGTAATTTTTCATGTTAACGATTTCCTTCGGCTATCAGGTGGCAGGCGGCAAAATGACCGGGCGCGTGTTCTTGCCAGACAGGGGGCTGTTGCCGGCAAATAGCCTGTGCCTGCGGGCAGCGGGTATGAAACACACAGCCGGCGGGCGGGTTGATGGCACTGGGCAGTTCACCCTTGAGCAAAATACGTTGGCGTTTTTTTTCCAGGTCGGGATCGGGAACCGGAATGGCAGAAAGCAATGCCTGTGTATAAGGGTGCAGGGGGTTGGCATACAGCTCATGGCTGCTGGCCAGTTCAGCCATCTGGCCCAGGTACATGACGCCGACCCGGTCTGACAAGTATTTCACCATGGCCAGGTCATGCGCAATAAACAGGTAGGTTAGTTTTTTATCCTGTTGCAGGCGTTGCAACAGCAGCACGATCTGGGCCTGGATTGAGACGTCCAGGGCTGAAATCGGCTCATCGGCAATGATGATGTCCGGTTCAAGGGCCAGTGCACGGGCAATGCCCACCCGCTGGCGCTGCCCACCCGAGAATTCATGCGGATAGCGATGGGCGTGGGCGGGGTTCAGGCCCACTTCTTCAAACAGGCGGTTAATGTGTTGACGCAGGTCATTTTTGTTTTTGTGAACCCGGTGAATTTCCAGCGGTTCGGCAATAATTTCAAAAATGGTGGCGCGCGGGTTAAGCGAGGCGTAAGGATCCTGGAAGATCATCTGGATCTGGCGCTGTCTGGTTTTGTTTTCTTGTGCGCTGGCTTGGTGGATGTCTTTGCCATGAATGTAGACCTGGCCCGCAGTTGGCGGGTACAGGCCCATGATGGTGCGTCCAACCGTGGATTTGCCGCAGCCCGATTCTCCTACCAGGCCAAAGGTTTCCCCTTTATGGATATCAAACGAAACACCATTCAGGGCCTTGACGGTTTGATGTCTGTTGAGGGGGAAATGTTTTTTGAGCGCCTGGACCGATACCAGCGGCAGCTTATTGTTCTTATGAATGGCCATGACAATGAAATAAAAAAGTCTTGTTGGGACGATTTTAACAGCAATGCCGGCATAAACCCATGCGCTGGCGCAGGGATAAGGGTTAGGCCGGATCGTTTTTTTGCATGGCCAGGTGCATGACCGGACGGGTCAGCAAGGCATAGAGGCCAGCCAGGGTAGCGCAGGCGATGCAGAGCCAGGACAAATGAGTGCTGACATAAAGCCATTTGAACGCCTCGATGCTGAGGGCGGACATGAACATCATGATCAGGCTCATGGCACCGGCCACCACGCCTTTGGGGGCCGTTGAGGAGAGCAGGGTAAGGCGGTACAGGACCGCAAAACTCAAGCCTTGGGCAAAAGACAGCAGGCTCATGCCCAGAATCAGGCCGGTCAGGGTAAAGGCAGGCAGCAGGCCGGCCAGCAGCAGGCTAAGCCCGCCCAGAAAAACCAGGGGTAGCGCGTAATAGACAGTTTGGCCAAGCGGCACTTTGCCAGACAGGCGGGCCAGGGCCAGGTTGCCCAGGATCAGGCAGGCAAAAATGGGAATCTGGGATTTGGCATAGCCCAGGTTGTCCAGGCCCAGGTCTTTAACCAGAAAAACCGGAGACAGTCCGATCCAGACCAGCATCGGTAACCCGATAATGGGACTGAACAGGGCCAGCCGCATGAATGTTGGGTTGCGCAAGGTGGTTTTGTAGTGGGCCAGGACGGTGCTGATGGATTCTTTGGGGGTGTTAAGGTTGACGGTTTCCGGCATGTGGCGGAACAGGCCAATCAGGCTCAGGCAGCTAATGCCGGCAATCAGGATGAAGCCCCAGTGCCAGGACACATAGCTGATGAGGGCGGCACCGGCCAGCGGACCCAGCAGGGGGGCGATAAGTGCAATATTGGCCATGAGTGCCATGACTTTAATCGCCGTGCTTTCCCGAAAGGCTTCCTGGATGCTGACATAACCCACTGCCCCGATAAAGCAGTGTGACACGCCCTGCAGCAGGCGCATGAGCATGAAGCTTTCAATATTGACGCTGAACAGGATCAGGATATTGGTGATGGCGTAATACAGGGTGCCGGCCAGCATGACCCGGCGCCGGCCATACCGGTCTGACAGGGGGCCGATCAGCCACATGAGGAGGGCACCACCCAGGATATACAGTGACATTGAGGAGGCGACCCAGCTGTCATCCACCTTGAATTCATGCGTAATGGTGAGCATGGCCGGTTGCACCAGGTCATTGCCAATATAAACCGCAAATTCAAAAAGAACCAGTGCCACTGGAAACCAGATCAGGTCCCGTTGATGTTTTTTAGTGTGGGCGGATGTCATGAGTGGGGGGAGCTAAGGGTTTGGTGAATGATAGGGATTTTGCTTGAACGACAAATAGTGCCGCAATCCTTGTATTGGGTATTTAATTGGTATTGCGTATTTCGTGAAGGAGTATAGCAGCTTGAATACAGTGAGCTGTATGTTTTTTGCTTATATTAATGCATGAACAGATTATTAAACAGTCAGGTTAAAAAATCTATACATGATTAAACATTAGTATGTTACGTTAGAAAAAAATCAATCATAAAAAAATCAAAAAATTGATGGATACCGTTTTTTATTTATAAGCAATAAGGAGGTATGTGGTGCGTATTGGTATACCTAAAGAAAGCATGCAGGGGGAGACCCGGGTGGCGGCAACGCCAGCAACGGTTGAGCAGCTGCAAAAGCTGGGTTTTGAAGTCATGATAGAGCATTCGGCTGGCCAGTTGGCCAGTTTTGATGATCAGGCTTATATAAAGGCCGGGGCACAAACAGGCACACGGCAAGAAGTCTGGCGCTCAGACCTGGTTTACAAGGTCAACGCCCCCACCGATGAAGAAATAGCCCTGCTTAAAGAAGGCAGCACGCTGGTCAGTTTTATCTGGCCGGCACAAAATCCCGAACTGGTACAACAGCTGGCTGGCAACAAGATTAACGTTCTGGCCATGGATATGGTGCCACGTATTTCGCGGGCCCAGTCCCTGGATGCCCTGTCTTCCATGGCCAATATTGGCGGTTATCGCGCTGTTATTGAAGCGGCCCACCAGTTTGGCCGTTTCTTTACCGGGCAGATTACGGCTGCCGGCAAGGTGCCACCCGCCAAGGTGCTGGTGATTGGTGCCGGGGTGGCTGGCCTGGCTGCCATTGGTACAGCCGGTTCTTTAGGGGCCATTGTGCGTGCCTTTGATACCCGCCTTGAAGTGGCCGAGCAAATTGAATCCATGGGTGGGCAGTTCCTGAAACTGGATTTTGGTGATGAAAGCGGTTCGTCGTCAGACGGCTATGCCAAAACCATGTCCGAGGAATTCATCCGTGCTGAAATGGCCCTGTTTGCCGAACAGGCCAAGGAAGTGGATATCATTATTACCACTGCCTTAATTCCCGGCAAGCCGGCGCCCAAGCTGATTACCCGTGACATGGTGGACAGCATGAAACCGGGCTCAGTCATTGTGGACATGGCTGCCGCTGCCGGTGGTAATTGCGAATATACCCGTGCGGGCGAAGTCTTCGTGACCGATAACGGCGTCAAGATAGTGGGCTACACTGATTTACCCGGTCGCCTGCCGGCCCAGTCTTCGCAACTGTACGCTACCAACCTGGTTAATTTAAGCAAATTGCTGTGCAAGGAAAAAGACGGCCAGATTGATATCAACCAGGAAGATGTGGTGTTGCGCAACATGAGCGTGATTACCCAGGGTGATATTAGTTTTCCGCCCCCGGCCATCAGTGTCTCGGCAGCACCTGCCGCCGCCAGGCCGGTTGTCGCAGTCAAAAAGGCCGAACCGAAATCTGCCCGTTTCAAGCTGGGGGTACTGGCCGTACTGCTTGTGCTGTTTGGCCTGGCCGGTGCCTGGTCACCCCCCGAGTTCCTGGCTCACTTTACCGTCTTTGTCCTGGCTTGCGTGGTGGGTTACTACGTGGTCTGGAACGTAACCCATTCCCTGCATACACCGCTTATGTCGGTGACCAATGCCATTTCGGGCATTATTGTGGTGGGCGCCCTGCTGCAAATTGGTCATGGCAACGGGCTGGTCAGTGTACTGGCATTTATTGGTATTCTGATTGCCAGTATTAATATCGCAGGTGGTTTCCTGGTGACACAGCGCATGCTGAAAATGTTCAGAAAAGACAAGGGTGAATAATATGTCTCAAGGTTTGGTTATGGCGGCATATATTATTGCCGCATTGTTATTTATTGCCAGCTTGGCCGGTTTGTCAAAACAGGAAACTGCCCGCAATGGCAATACATTCGGGATCGCCGGGATGGCGATTGCCTTGCTGGCCACCATTTTCAGCCAGAACGTAGAAGGTCTGGTCTGGATTATCGTTGCCATGGTTATTGGTGGTGCCATTGGCATGCGGCTGGCGCAAAAAGTTGAAATGACACAAATGCCCGAGCTGATTGCCATGTTGCACTGCTTTGTGGGGCTGGCAGCGGTTTTTGTGGGCTACAACAGCTATATCACGGCCGACAGCCATGGTACGGTGTCTGCCGCCATGCAGAATATTCACCTGGGTGAAGTCTTCCTGGGCGTGTTTATTGGTGCGGTAACCTTTACGGGTTCCATCGTCGCTTTTGGTAAACTGCGCGGTTCCATCAGTTCCAAGGCCTTAATGCTGCCACATCGTCACAAACTGAATGCACTGGCCTTGCTGGTGTCATTCCTGCTGATGTGGCAATTTATTGCTTCGGGTGGTTCAACCTTTGCCCTTATTCTCATGACCCTCATTGCCCTGGCATTTGGCTGGCATTTGGTGGCTTCCATCGGGGGTGCCGACATGCCGGTGGTGGTATCCATGCTTAACTCTTATTCGGGCTGGGCGGCGGCCGCTGCCGGTTTCATGCTGT
>Ga0265295_1002066_pt1 | contig 33152 bp, 27 predicted proteins | sample Munlansysbiofilm_FD_192503 | JGI IMG/M metagenome (GOLD analysis project Ga0265295, IMG submission 192503) | Leachate microbial communities from a municipal landfill in Southern Ontario, Canada - Methane capture system biofilm | ecosystem: Engineered > Solid waste > Landfill > Unclassified ... | reverse complement strand
GCAGTTGATCCTGCTTTGTTTCTTGACATTCCTAGCCTGCTTATTGTGCTGGTGGGTACCTTAGCGGCTACTTTTATCAGTTACCCGTTACGCGAAGTCGTACGCATTTTTGGCTTAATCGGTACGGTATTGCGTAATGAAAAGCTCTACAGCCAAAAAGATTTAGATGAGCTGATTGATATTTCACGTCTGTGGATGCGCAGCGATATCCGCGCAGTGGAAAACGCCTTGGAGCGGGTGTCGAATCCCTTCCTCAAGACTGGCGTGCAGCTGGTGATTGATATGACGCCAGAACATGAGATTTTAGAGTTACTGCAATGGCGTATGTCTAGAATGCGCGCCCGCGAGCATGCCGAAGCACAGCTGTTTCGAGTGATGGCCAGTTATGCACCGGCATTTGGCATGGTGGGTACCTTGGTCGGCCTAGTCAATCTGATGTTTTTATTAGGCGATGGTGATATGACGCTGATCGGCCAACAAATGGCCATAGCTCTAATGACTACCTTTTACGGGGTTTTGCTGTCTAATTTGTTATTTAAGCCGGTCGCAGTCAAGCTCGAGCGTCGTACTGAGCACCGTTTAGTACTGATGAATATGGTGTTGCAAGGTGTATCGATGATGAGTCAAAAGCGCACTCCAGCGATGATGCGCGAGACGTTAAACTCATTTATGGAGCAACACCAAGATGAAATTAACAATGGCAATAACCGCCATGGCCGGTAAGAGAATGCTCAATGAGTGATGAAGACAGTCAGCGCATCAGTCAGCTCGCAGATAAAAACAAACGCTTAGAAGCAGAGCTCAAACGGGCCCGCATCAGCAATAAAACCAGCGGTTCAGGTCAAGCCTGGCTGGCTCTGGAAAACAGCACTGCGCCTCAAGAGGAAGAAGAAACCTGGTTTGCAACTTATCTGGATATGATGACTCTGCTTTTAGTCTTACTGGTGGTCATGCTGTCTTTTGCCGGTAAAGGAGATCTTGCCTCTGCTGTAGAGAGTATAGCGAACACAAACAGCAGTGAAGGCGCAGCTATAAACCATCAACTCGGCATTGAACTGATCGTTACAGGCAACTCAAGCGGCGAACCATCAGGCGATATGCAATCGAGTGCCAGTGTGCAAGAAGAACTGGCGGCCTTAGGCATCGACACTGACATAGAAGAAGCGCCAGAGCGCAGTCTCAGTGATCTAGGCCTTGATCAGCTGGGTGATGACATTGATGTGATTATCAGCGCTGGAATGGTGAGCTTTAGGATTAAAAGTGAGATTCTATTTACCTCAGGTCAAGCAGATCTAGGTTTGGCCGGTGCCGATGTGCTTAAAAAGCTGGTCAAGGTCCTGCGGGAAAACAATTTTAAAGTAGCGGTAGAAGGTCATACAGACTCAGTGCCGATTCGCGGTCGCTACCCGTCCAATTGGGAGCTGTCTGGTTCAAGGGCCGGTAGTGTGGTGCGCTATTTGGAAGCCAATGGCATTAACAGTGATCGTTTACGCGCCGTGGGTTTTGCTGATACGCAACCCTTGGCAGCAAATATTACAGCTGAAGGTCGGGCACAAAACCGTCGTGTTGAACTGAAAATGGAAATTCCTCAGTAATCCATAAAGCATCACTGCACTGCTTAACAGACTGCTGATGAGCTCACGCAGTACTGGGAGCTTTGCTGGCGTATATACTCTGATACACGCTAAAGCTTCAACCGCGCTTTAATTTTAGCTTGAGTTTGCGATGGCGTTTCACCAAACATTTTTCGGTACTCTGTAGAAAAACGTCCGAGATGATTAAAACCCCAGCTGAAAGCAAGCGTTGAAATGTTTTCTTCGCCCATACATTTCATGGTGTCAGCTCGCACCCCTTCCAAACGAAGACGCTTCAGATACGCCGTTGGAGGCATACCGATATAACGTTTAAAGTCAGAATAAAGCTTACTTATTGAAACACCTGAGAGCTCTTCAATATCATCAATATCAATTTCATGACGTGCATTTACTTTCAAATACTCTATTACTTTAATTAAATAGGCAGGAAGTTTTTTATGTACTTCTTGTTTAATTTCATCAGAGTAATTATGTGGTTGTAATGTCAAAATACCTTTAATAAGTGCTTGTTCTATATCTCGAATAAACGCAGGACTATTGTACAAACTATCAGCATTTAATAGTTCAGTTTCAATATAGCGAATTGTACGCCACCAAGCACTTGAAGAGCCAATGTCAGCATACATTTTCGCATCAAAAACCAAGGGCTCACTCATGCTCTTACCGATCAAAGTTTCAAGCCCGTATTCCATCGCCTGCCGAGAGATTCGTACCAGCGTTTTATCGCAATTACCGCTGATATGCAGTTCACATGCACTGGCAGGAGAAATGATAATCGCACTAGTCACATTAGACTGAATAAGCCCATTACCCGTATCAAGCTCCTGAAAGCCTGTGACGGGCAAACTAATACTGTAACTGTTATTTAAATCTTCAACTTTAATGGTGACATCGGTACCATAACCGATTCTACCAATCGTTGTTGTCGTTGAATTTAATATATTACCTACATGTTTAAAATGCATATTTTTTTTATTATGAACCTTTAGGTCATGAGGCCCACAGATATTAGACATCCAAGAAAGAGCATCACCTGCATCACGCATATCGGCAGCAATCTTTGTAGAAACATGAGTTCCAAAATCATAATTATTATTTAGCATGGAATAACCATTTTAATTATTATTAGTATTTAAGCATATTTAAATTCATGCTTAATGATTTTCAATCTAGCACCTGCTGATCAAGCCGGTCAAGGCGTAGAAAAACGCCTAAAAAAAGCAATATCATGAAAAACCGGATAGAACGACTGGAAAAACCGGATAGCGTTCGACTGCTCTATTTTGGCCTAATGACATGGACAATAAAAACGGCAAGCCTGGTTATGATCTTGCCAAAATGGAGAGTTGAGCATGAATAGCAATAAGCAGACACTGGAAAACTGGCGCGACACGATTGAGTCCGCTCTTGATTTTCGTCCGGACGATAAAGCCTATCGAGTAGCTCGAAAAATTTATACAAATCATGAGCTATTCGATATTGAGATGGAGCTCATATTTGAAAAAACCTGGATTTTCGCCTGCCATGAAAGCCAAATAGCTCAAAAAAACGACTTCTTCACCATGAAAGCTGGCCGTCAACCCATGATCATCACCCGTGATGCCCAAGGTGAAATACACGCGCTAGTGAATGCATGCCAACACCGTGGCGCAACACTGACCCGTGTCCGCAAAGGCAATCAAGCAACTTTCACGTGCCCATTCCACGCATGGTGCTACAAAACTGACGGCAAACTGCTCAAAGTTAAAGCTCCGCAGGAATACCCAGAAGAATTCGACAAATCGATTCGTGGCCTTCGCAAAGCACTTGTGGGTAATTATAAAGGCTTTATTTTCATCAATTTAGATACTGAATCGACTGTTTCCATAGAAGACTTTTTAGGTGATGCAAAGATTGGTTTCGACATGATGGTCGCACAGTCAGCCATCGGTGAGCTTGAAGTTCTGCCAGGAGCATCATCTTACACCTATGACGGCAACTGGAAACTACAGAACGAAAACGGTTTAGACGGTTATCACGTGAGTACTGTGCATTACAACTACGTTGTCACCGTACAGCAGCGCCAGCATCAAGACGCAGAAAAAACGGGCCAACCCTCTAAGACATTGGACTACAGCAAGCTCGGTGCCGGCGACAGCGAGACAGATGATGGTTGGTTTGCCTTTAAAAACGGCCATACGATTTTGTTCAGCGACATGCCCAACCCAGAAGTACGCCCTGGCTATGCGTCTGTTATGCCGCGTCTGATTGAAGAATACGGGCAAGCTCGCGCCGAGTGGATGATGCACCGCCTACGCAACCTGAATATCTACCCCAGCCTGTTCTTTATGGATCAAATCAGTTCTCAACTGCGTGTTATTCGTCCTGTCGCTTGGAATAAAACTGAAGTTCATAGTTTTTGCCTCGGTGTTAAAGGTGAATCAGATGCTGATCGTGAAAATCGTATCCGCCAATTTGAAGACTTCTTTAACGTGTCAGGTATGGGTACGCCAGATGACTTAGTCGAGTTCCGCGAGGCACAAATTGGCTTTGAAGGCCGTGCAGAACAGTGGAGTGACATTTCTCGTGGCTGTGATAACTGGACGACCAAACCCACAGAGAATACGGAAGCGTTAGGTATTAAGCCTGTATTGACTGGGACTGAGTTCACGCAAGAAGGTTTATACGTTAATCAGCACTCAACGTGGCAGCGCTATCTGCTTGAAGGGTTAGCAACCAAAGCAAAGAAGGAGGCTTAAGTCATGAGTCATATTTTACAGAGTATCGAGCAATTTCTCTATCGCACCTCAGAGTATTGCGATCTGCAGCAATGGGATCAGTACATTAACGCCTTTGACGAAAGTGCTGCGTTTCATATTCCTCAGTGGGACAGTGAGCATGTGTATACCACTGACCCAAAACGTGAAATGTCATTAATTTACTACCCAAATCGTGCGGGCCTTGAGGACCGTGTATTTCGTATTCGCACAGGCAAAAGCGCCGCTTGTACACCGATGCCGCGCACCATGCACCTGATTAATAATATTCAGGCTACGCAGCAAGCGGATGGCTTATGGGCTGTAAAAGCCAACTGGGTGACTCACTTCTATCGTTTTGGAGATGCTCATAGCTTCTTTGGGCGCGCAGATTATCTGATGCGCGAAGAAGGTGACAGCTGGAAAATCATGAGCAAGCGAGCCATTGTTTTGAATGACAAAATTCACCATGTGCTGGACTTTTACCATGTGTAAGTTCAGCACGGTACTCGCACCTCCCTACCCTTATACGTGGTGAGTCGTTATGCATAAAGTAGCCCTTAACTTTAGTGATGGTCGCACGCACTTTGTGAACATCACTCCGAGCGAGACACTCATTGATGCAGCCTTACGTCACGGCTTGATACTGCCGGTTGATTGTCGTCAAGGGGTGTGTGCATCCTGCAAAGGCACCTGCCAGTCAGGCGAGTATGATCTAGAATATGTGGATGACGATGCTCTGAGTCAAGATGACTTGGCTAAGAGAGCTATTTTGGCCTGCCAGATGCGTGTCAAAAGCGACTGTACTGTACTGTTTGATTTTGATTCGACCCTCTGCTCCAGTGCAGGCCCTGAGCTCATACACAGCACAATCACTCAAGTGGAGATGCTCTCCGATTCAACGGCAATATTGCATCTAGATGCAAGCGCCCGCAAAGGTCAGTTGGACTTTCTGCCAGGACAATATGCACACATCGAAGTACCGGGTACGGATGAATGGCGTTCTTATTCGTTTGCGTGCCAACCGCAAGACAATAATCAACTGCAGTTTTTGATGCGCCTACTACCCAATGGAGTGATGAGCAATTATCTACGTGATCAGGCCAAATCGGGGGACGTGGTCAATCTCAAAGCACCATTAGGCGCTTTCTATCTGCATCAGATCACACGGCCCCTCGTTATGGTCGCAGGTGGTACAGGGTTAGCTGCTTTTCTAGGGATGCTTGATCAAATGAAATCAAATCCCAGCAGCAGCAACAACGACATTACGCTTTTTTATGGTGTTACCCGCCCAGAAGACATCTGCGAACTTAAGCGTCTTGAACTGTATCAGCACGTTATCCCAGGATTTCGTTTCCACACTATAGTAATGCAGCCTGATGAATACTGGCACGGTGCACAGGGTGTAGTCACTGATCTTTTTGAAGAGCATCATTTTAATGGCGGCGAAGTTGACGCCTACCTCTGTGGTCCACCACCGATGGTAGAAGCCGTTAAAGGCTGGCTTGATAACCGCCAGATGGCCAATGCCCGTATCTATTTTGAGAAGTTTTCCGCAAGCTAATCTGTTGCCTAATAGAATAACAATCCAAAGGAGCCCACAGAAAAAGACGCAATAACGTAAGAGCGCACTCAAACCAGAGAGCTGCAGCCTATACAATACTGGTAAGGCTTCTGCTGTGCTGAGTGTGCTCGTCATATCGCAAGATATTGATACGTTAACTCAGGCGTCGCCACGTATACTTTGCGCGATTCGATTCAAGGTCAGGCTGACACTTTAATACCGTGCTCACTAAAATAATAAAATATTGGAGTTTTTCTATGTCTATCAAACGCTTATTCGCCCCACTGATGACTGGGACACTGGTTCTAATGATGGTGCTACCCGCTCAAGCTCGTGATTTCCGTTTAGGTTTAATTACTCCACCATCACATCGCTGGACTCAGGCTGCCGTAGCCTTCGCTGATGATGTCAAAGAAAAATCAGGTGGTGCACATAGCATTGCTATTTTTCCAGCACAGCAACTGGGTAACGAAGCGCAAATGGTGCAGCAGTTGCAAGCCGGTGGTCTGGATATGGCTTTCTTAACGATTGCTGAAATCTCTAACCGTGTGCCTGACTTTGGTGCTCTGTATGCTCCGTATCTGGTTGAAGACATTGATCATGCTGCCGCACTGCTGCGCTCCAATACGGCCACGGACCTGCTGAATCAACTACCAGCAGAAGCCGGCCTTGTTGGCATCGGTTATGGCATGGCCGGCATGCGCCAAATACTCAGTCGTAGCCCCACCAAAGGCCCTGCGGATCTCATCGGTAAAAAACTGCGTATTACGCCATTTGAGCCTCTGCGTGATTTTTACATGGCATTAAACTCAGCGCCGACACCTCTACCTTTACCCGCTGTGTACGATGCTTTAGCTAACGGCCAAATTGACGCCATTGATATGGACTTTGACTCCATTTTAATCTTCAAATTTTACGAGCGTGCGGACAATCTGCTGATCTCCAATCACATGATGTTCCCCATGGTTGGTGTCATGTCGGGGCGAGTCTGGAAAGATCTCAGCACTGATGACCGCGAACTTTTACAAACGAGCATGCGTAAGCAGTTAGATGACGTTATCACCTACTTCCAACACGAAGAACGACTGCAAGAGCAGCAACTGCGCGCAGTGAATATCACCATTGAAGAAGCCAATAAGGCTGACTTCAATGATGCTATTGCTTCATGGGAAAGTATCTGGTCAAGCAAAGCTAAATCCTTACACAGCCTGAGACAGACCGCGACTGATCTCAAAAGCCAATAAGCCTTACCACCCCGTATAAGCCCACAACTCTCATACAGTTGTGGGTGAGGATTACAGTATGTTGAGAATCTTTTCTGATGCCCTGTCTAAACTCGAACTCACTATGGCTGGAGTATTGGCCGGTGCTGTCACGTTATTAATTATCTTAAATATTGTCAGTCGTACTCTAGGCGTTGCAATTTACTGGGTGGATGAACTGGCGATCTATTCCATGGTGTGGACAACATTTCTTGCCACATCAGTGATGATGAAAAACCGTCAAGTCATTGCCGTGACCATCATCGCAGACATGCTCAGCTCGCGTAATCGAGCATGGCTGCAATGTGTCTCAGATTTAATGATTCTCGTATTTTCTGTGAGTTTATTAGTGCTGTGCTGGAACTGGCTCGAACCTGCAGCACTGATCGAGTCGAACTTTGATATCAAAGCATTCCAAGGTGACACCTTTAATTTTGTTTACTCAGAGAAAACCAACACATTGGGTATTCGTAAAATCTGGCCCTGGCTGATACTGCCGTTTTTCGCTTTTACGATGACAGTTCATGCCTTGAGCAATATAAGCGCAAGCTTAAAAAAAGCCATTTACTTTAAGAGGGCTGCAGCATGACACTTTTCTTCTTTTTAATACTGCTGTTCTGTACTGTGCCGATTGCTCTTGTTCTCGCGTTGACCGCTCTGTGGTACATCACTACTTCAGGTAATACAGTCTTATTTAGTTCTTACACACAGCAATTATTTGGCGCTATTGAAAGCTATGGTTTACTGGCTATTCCCCTATTTATGCTCGCAGGTGAGCTTATGAACGAGGGGGGGCTCACGTCTCGACTGATCAATCTGGCGCGTATTTTTGTCGGTGGCTTCCGCGGTGGACTGGCGTACATCAACTTAATTGCCAATATGATGATGGCTGCCATTATGGGTTCAGCAGCATCGCAGATCGCTATCATGTCGCGAGCCATGGTGCCTGCGATGGAGAAAGAAGGCTATTCCGCATCATATGCTGCAGCGATCACTGCAGCAGGTGGATTGCTGTCACCCATTATTCCACCGTCCATGTTATTTGTATTGTTTGGAGTGTTGGCTCAAGTACCGATTGCCGAGATGTTTATGGCCGGTATTATCCCAGGCCTGATCATGTCGCTTTTTTTCTTTGTGGTGATTGCAGTGGTGGGTTTATTCCAGCAATACCCTCCTGGAAAATGGCCTAATCGCAAGGAAATAAAAGGCTATCTACTGATGGGTATCCCTGCAGCCATGATCCCTGTGGTGATCATCGGCGGCATTCTGACAGGCTTAGCAACACCCACCGAGTCAGCTGCCTTAGCATCGGTTGCAGCACTGCTGATCGGTAAATTTATTTATAAAGACTTGAAATTTTCACAGCTTCCAGAAATCCTCAAACGAACAGCCATTAACTCAGGCATGGTGATTATGTTGATCTCCGCCGCAGGTGTATTTGGCTGGGTGATTATCTATGAGCAAATCCCACAGGCTGCTGCAGCTTGGATTGCAGGGCAAACCACTGATCCTTTTATATTTTTACTGATGGTTGTGTCTGTGTTGCTCTTAGTTGGCATGGTGATTGACGGTATTGCTGCGCTGATTCTAGTTGTACCGATTCTGCTGCCGATTTCACAGCAACAGTTTGGTATCAGCCCGTATCAGTTTGGTGTGGTGGTGTGCCTAACTCTAGTGATGGGACTGCTTACACCACCCGTGGGCGCAGGCTTATTTATTGGCTCATCCATGACTGGTGTGCCGCCCATGAAAATCTTCCGCTCACTACTGCCCTTCTTGCTCGCAACCCTCGTGACATTGGTGCTACTCAGTGCCTTCCCTCAGCTCTCTTTGATACTGATCTCAAACTGAGGCAACACCCTCGAAGTGAACCTTTATGCACTTCGAGGGCCAGCATTTTTATGCAATAATCATATGGCAATATCTTGTGTATCCAGAATACACATGCTGCGAAGAATACTGGCAACACCACATTTCTGCTCTTTCATTAAACTGTCATCTAATCCGCTTAGTATTCAACACATCGGATGGCGCAGGCTTCCGTGCTGGTACAGAAGTGCCAGTTCAGTTGGGTGAATCAATCGGAGTTATCTATGACCGTGAAAATGAAAGCACTTGCTACAGCCCTCAGTCTTTGTACTGCGTTCTCAACATTATCTGCGACCGCTGCAGTGGATGCAGCGTTGCCCGATTATGAGCGTGCCAGTGGTATTTCAGGCAACTTGACCAGTATCGGTTCCGATACGCTAGCGAACCTGATGACGTTATGGGCGCAAGAATTTAAAAAGAACTACCCGAATGTGAATGTGCAGATCCAAGCAGCGGGCTCTTCTACGGCACCGCCGGCACTGTCAGAAGGCACAGCCAATATGGGTCCGATGTCGCGCATGATGAAAGACAGCGAGATTCAAGCCTTTGAAGAGCGTCACGGTTACCGCCCGACTGCTGTCCCTGTTGCGATTGATGCGCTGGCCGTCTATGTGCATAAAGACAACCCCATTGAAGGCCTGACCATTGAGCAAGTGGACGCTATCTTCTCTTCCACGCGCCGCTGCAGTACCGCAGAAGATATTACCCGCTGGGGTGAGTTGGGCTTAACCGGTGCATGGGCCGATCGTCCGATTCAACTCTATGGCCGCAACTCGGTGTCCGGCACTTACGGCTACTTTAAAGATAACGCCCTGTGCAAAGGCGACTTTAAAAATAACGTGAATGAGCAGCCAGGTTCGGCTTCAGTGGTGCAATCGGTATCATCCTCACTGAATGCGATTGGTTATTCAGGTATTGGCTACCGCACCTCATCCGTACGAGCAGTACCGCTAGCAGCCAAGGCGGGTCAGCCGTTTATTGAAGCCTCACCAGAGCAAGCAGCATCGGGTGATTTCCCGCTCTCGCGCTACCTCTATGTGTATGTGAATAAGCGCCCTAACCAAGCCTTAGCACCGCTCGACCGTGAGTTTGTAAAGCTAATGCTCTCCAAACAAGGTCAGGAAGTTGTGAACCGCGATGGTTATGTACCCTTACCTGCCACAGTGGTTAAAAAGCTGCATACAGATCTCGAACTTTAATAGCTGCATTTACAGATCTACAAAAGGGGCTTCGGCCCCTTTTTCTATTTGTCATTTAACTGTCACACAAACGTCTTAAAGTATCTCTAACGTTTCGTTCAAGGGTCAGGCTATGCAGGATATATCGTCGCTATTAGAGCAAGAGCTGAACAGCCCGCGCATGCGTACTCGTCGTAAATTCCGCGCGTGGAAAGATCGGCTGGCACGACGAGCCATTGCGCTGGGTGGTTTAAGTGTGATTGCCGCAATCACGCTGATTTTCTTTTATCTGCTCTATGAAGTGATGCCGCTGTTTAAAAGCGCCAGCATTCAACACGAAAGCAGCTTTGCATTGCAGGAGCCCGCGCGTTCTAGCAAAATTTTAACCCTGTTCACCGAAGAACAGAATGAAATTGCCGCACTCCTGACCGAGAACGGTAAGTTACTCTTTATCAATGCACACAATGGGCAGCCGCTGTCTGAGCAGCAGCTGCCGTTGCACGATGCGGCGATCACCAGTTTAAGAATCAAAACGCCCGGCGATGACACGCTGTTGCTCGGTCTGAGCAATGGCCAAGCCATCGCCATTGATACCACCTTTAAAGTTGAGTTTGATGCTGAGGGGCAACGCTTGGGAGTTAAGCCCAGCGTCACCCAGTTGTTTAACGGCAAAGCACTGCAGCTTGACCCTCAGCAACGGCCGCTTAAGTATATTACTCAGCAAACATCACCCGAGGGCATGCTGCTCGCCGGCCTCGTCGATGACGGTCAGATTGTCATGACCTTGCTCAGCCAGCGCACCAACTTTATCAGTGGCGAAGTGCAGGAGTCTCTGCAGCCCATCGATTTCCCCAGTAGCACAGCTTATCAGCGTTTACTGATTGCGCCCGACCACCATTATATTTTTGCGCTACGCAACAGCGGTCGTCTCGACGTGTATGACTCGCGCAATCTTGACAATATTCAGCTCTCACACACCCTGCCATTAATGGAGCCAGGGCAAGAGGTCACGCAGATGATCTTCCAGCTGGCGCAGCAATCATTACTCGTCGGTGACTCACAAGGACAGATCACTCAGTTCTTTATGGTGCGTGATGAGCACAATCAGCAGCAGCTAACAAAGATTCGTACCTTAAAATTAGGTGATGCGCCGATTCAAGTGCTAGAAGCAGAACAACGTCGCAAAGGTTTTGTGGCGATTGATAGCACCGGCCGCGTAGGTATTTTTAATACCACCGCAGAAAAAACCGCGATTGATCAGCCGTTGCTCAAGGGTGAGCCGTTACTGGCTGCCTTGGCGCCACGTGCGTCGATGCTCTTAGTGCAGGATGCGCAAGGCGTGTTTCAGCGTTATGCCATTGATAACCCGCACCCAGAGACCTCATTAAAATCACTCTGGGGTAAAGTCTGGTACGAGGGCTACAACGAGCCGCAATATACCTGGCAATCATCATCAGCCTCCACTGAGTTTGAGCCGAAGTTCAGTCTGACACCTTTAGCCTTTGGCACACTGAAAGCGGCTTTTTATGCGATGTTGCTATCTGTTCCATTAGCTGTGTGTGGTGCGATGTACACCGCCTACTTTATGGCTCCTGCTGTGCGCCGCAAGATCAAGCCAGTGATTGAATTGATGGAAGCCTTACCCACCGTCATCTTAGGCTTCTTTGCGGGTTTGTTTCTCGCGCCCTTTATGGAGAGCCACCTGCCTGGGGTGTTTGCGGTACTACTGATTATCCCGCTGGGCATCGTCACCTTTGCCTTTGCTTGGGCGCAGCTGCCTGACCGTATACGTGATTTCGTACCTGACGGCTGGCATGTGGTGATTTTGATTCCCTTAGTGGCAGTGCTGGGCTGGTTATCCTTTAGCTTAAGTCAGCCGATGGAACTGTGGTTTTTTAATGGCGATATGCGTAACTGGCTGAGCAATGACCTTGGCATTGATTTTGACCAGCGTAATGCCATGGTGGTGGGTTTCGCCATGGGTTTCGCGGTAATTCCAACGATTTATTCCATTGCCGAAGACGCCTTATTTGGCGTGCCGAAATCCTTAAGCCATGGCTCTTTAGCGCTGGGTGCAACGCCGTGGCAAACACTGGTCAGAGTGGTGTTGCCCACCGCCAGCCCAGGGATCTTCTCTGCGGTGATGATTGGTATGGGTCGTGCAGTCGGCGAGACCATGATTGTTTTAATGGCCACCGGTAATACGCCGATTATGAATGCCAATATCTTTGAAGGCATGCGCACCTTAGCGGCGAATATAGCGGTGGAAATGGGCGAATCGGCGCTCGGCAGTAGTCATTACCGCATTTTATTTCTGGCAGCCTTGGTGCTGTTCTTATTTACCTTCGTGGTTAACACCTTGGCTGATCTGGTGCGACAACGACTGCGTAAAAAATACAGCACGCTTTAATACAGCACAGGCACAGATTTAGGAGCTGAAGACATGAAAATTTCGCTAAAAAAATGGGTCGCCACGGGCAGCCCTTGGGTGTGGCTGAATGCCGGTGCTGTAGCAATCAGTGTGGTGCTGGTATTGGGTTTATTAGGTGTGATTGCCTCGCGTGGTTTGGTGCACTTTTGGCCTACCAGTTTGCAAGAATATCAATTTACCGATAGCCAAGGTGCGCAGATGACTGTACTGGGCGAGCGTGTTCAGCGCGAGCAAGTCACCGCTGAACAGATTCGTAATGCCGGTTTGCCGGTGCCTGAAGGCGTAGAAATTCTCGATCGCCAATTGATTAAAGTCGGTAACCGTGAAGTCTACGGTTCTGACTTTCGCTGGGTATTAGAGCATCAACTCAGCGATCTCGATTACCCAAAAAACGCGGTTGCACTTGAGCGGCGCGAGTGGGGTAATTTCTATGGCTACATTATGGGCATCAAAGAAAATGGTGAGTTGATTGCCGAGCAAACCCAAGCTGAAAATCAACTCTGGGATGAGGTGTTGCGCAGAGCCGAGCGCGCCACTGCGATTTATCAGAAAATTAAAGACTTAGAAAGCGGCGCCATTGGTGCGATCAACTATAAGCTGGAGCAACTGCGTTTAGAAGAACGCAGCTTGCAACTCAACGGGCATGATACGCCGCAAAACATGGCGGAACTGCAAGCTGAAAAAACCATATTACAAGCTGAGTACGCCACCGAAGAAGCCGAGCTGATGGCACTGTATACGCCCTTTAAGCGCGACATCTTGCTGTTGGAAACGGCCGATGGCCAGCAGAAAGAGGTGAATTTTAGTGAAGTCGTGCGCCTGTATCAGCCCAACTCGCTGAGCCTACTCGAGAAGATCCAGCACTATATTCTCAAGCTGGTTGAGTTTGTCTCCGATGACCCACGTGAAGCCAATACTGAAGGGGGTATCTTCCCTGCGATCTTTGGCACCGTGCTGATGGTGATGATTATGTCGTTAATCGTTACCCCGTTTGGCGTAATTGCCGCGGTGTATTTACGTGAGTACGCCAGCCAAGGTGTGATCACACGGATTATTCGCATTGCCGTGAATAACTTGGCGGGGGTGCCATCCATTGTTTATGGTGTATTTGGTTTAGGCTTTTTTGTCTATTTTCTCGGTGGTAATTTAGATCAGCTATTTTACGCGCCAGCACTGCCCTCGCCGACCTTTGGTACGCCGGGCTTACTCTGGGCGTCGTTAACCTTAGCCTTACTGACACTACCGGTGGTGATTGTGGCGACTGAAGAAGGCTTATCACGTATCCCCCGTTCCGTACGCGAAGGCTCGCTAGCTTTGGGTGCAACGAAGTTTGAAACCTTGATGCGCGTAGTGATCCCTATGGCCAGTCCCGCGATGATGACCGGTGTCATCCTTGCTGTGGCGCGTGCCGCCGGTGAAGTAGCTCCGCTAATGTTAGTCGGCGTGGTCAAGCTGGCACCCAATTTACCTTTAGATATGAACGCACCGTTCTTGCACTTGGAGCGTAAGTTTATGCACTTAGGTTTTCATATTTATGATGTAGGTTTTCAAAGCCCTAACGTCGAGGCCGCGCGCCCACTGGTGTATGCCACCGCCTTAATGCTGGTGGTGGTGATTGCGGTGCTCAATCTGACCGCTATCAGTATTCGTAATCGCCTGCGCGAAAAATACCGCGCGCTGGATATGTAATTGATTGTTTATTTTATAGAAAGGCAGCCCTTATGAATTCGAACACACAGGCTTCACACGCGATGAAATTCAGTGCGCTGGGTCGTCAAGCGCAGCAACTGAATTTGGCTAATGAAACGCCCTGTATTGAGGTGAAAGATATGCACCTCTACTACGGCGACAGCAAAGCGCTGAATGGCATCAGCATGCAAATCCCGAAAAAGCGCATTACCGCCTTTATTGGTCCATCGGGCTGTGGTAAGTCCACTTTGCTGCGCTCATTTAATCGCATGAATGATTTAGTCGATGGCGTGCGTATTGAGGGTGAAGTCACCATTGATGGCCATGATATTTATGCCAAAGGTGTGGATGTGGCGGACTTGCGCCGCCGCGTGGGTATGGTGTTCCAAAAGCCCAATCCGTTCCCCAAAACCATTTATGAAAACGTTGCCTATGGTTTACGCATTCAAGGGATTAAGAATAAGCGTTTACTGGATGAAACTGTGGAATGGGCGCTGCGTTCTGCCGCGATCTGGGATGAAAGCAAAGACCGTTTACATGAGTCTGCCTTGGGTATGTCCGGCGGCCAGCAGCAGCGTTTAGTGATTGCGCGCACCATTGCGGTCAAGCCAGAAGTGTTACTGCTGGATGAGCCAGCCTCGGCGTTAGACCCGATTTCCACCTTGAAAATTGAAGAGTTGCTCAACGATTTAAAAGATCGTTTTACCATTGTGATCGTCACCCACAATATGCAACAAGCCGCGCGCGTCTCCGACTACACTGCGTTTATGTATCTGGGGCAACTGCTGGAGTTTGATAACACTGATACCTTATTTACCAATCCAGCCAATAAACAGACCGAAGACTATATTACCGGGCGTTATGGTTAAGCATCTTTGCATAGCTCTTGTAGGAGCGGGCCATGCCCGCGATAGCACTATTTATTAGCAGGCAGATTATATGAAAATCAATCAAGACAGTCACAGCACGCATATTTCTCAGAAGTTTAATCAAGAGCTGGAAGAAATCCGCAGCCAGCTCCTAGAAATGGGCGGCATGGTTGAGCAGCAAGTTAAAGATGCAGTGCAATCGTTACTCGATGGCGATACAGCGCTGGCTAAGCAAGTACGTGCCAAGGATCAGCAGGTCAATCAACTGCAATTAGACATTGATGAATATTGCACACAAATCCTCGCGCGCCGTCAGCCGGCGGCCTCAGATTTACGTTTAGTGCTGGCGGTGATTCGTGCGACGGCTGATCTAGAGCGCATTGGTGATGAGGCCAGTAAAGTCGCCCGCGCCACGTTAAAGCTGGCTGAAGAAGGTGCTTCGCCACGCGGTTATATTGAAGTACGCCACCTCGGCAATCATGTGCGGCAGATGGTGCAAGATGCGCTGAATGCCTTTGCCCGCTTTGATAGCACCAAGGCGCTAGCCGTCTTGCGTGAAGATGAAAATGTCGATTTAGAATACCGCTCAGCCACGCGCGCCTTGATCACTTTTATGATGGAAGACCCGCGCGCCATTTCGCAAGTGATGAGCATTATGTGGGTGCTGCGTTCATTAGAGCGCGTCGGTGATCACGCCAGCAACTTGGCAGAATATGTGATCTATTTGGTTGAAGGCCAAGATGTGCGCTACACTGATATCGATCAAATCGAAGCAGCCATTGCTCAGCGTGGACGTTCGGTTCAACCGAATAACTAGAGGTTAAGCCTGTGAGCTATACGTATGGTGTAAGCGATCATGCGTTGCAGATCACGGCTTACACCGCCTCTCCCAGCAAAGTTTGGCTCAGCGGAAAGCAACAAGTAAAACAACTGCCCTGCTCTGCACTGCTACTGATTTCTAAGCGCCCTTGGTGACGTAGCAGCACATGTTTCACAATCGCCAGCCCTAAGCCTGTGCCGCCGGTTTGACTGGAGCGACTACTGTCCACTCGATAAAAACGCTGAGTCAGAAAAGATAGATGCTTGCTATCAATCCCCGGCCCATTATCTTTAACCTCAAGATACGCACCGCCTTCATCGTGATACCAGCGCAGCTCAATCGTGCTGCCCTGCGGCGTGTATTTAACTGCATTAAACACCAGATTAGAAAATGCACTGCGTAACTCGCTGGCTGAACCTCGCAGGTACAGCTGGGCATCCGCATGAATCAAAATAGTATGTTGATAATCGGATAAAGCCAATGCATCCACACGAATCGACTCTAACAAGCCCGCAACATAAATGGGCTCAGCTTCGGCTTTAAAGTCGCTGGTTTCCAGACGCGATAGCGCCAGTAAATCAGCCACCAAGTGTTCCATGCGTGCCGATTGCTGGGTCATTAAGGTGAGGCCACGCTGCCATTGCGCCGGCAATTCGTAGGCATAATCACTGAAGGTTTCTAAATAACCGGATAGCACCGTCAGCGGCGTGCGTAATTCATGTGAGACATTGGCGATAAAGTCTTGGCGCATGCGCTCCAAACGTTTGATTTTGCTGCAGTCACGCACTAGCAGTAGGCGATCATTCTCGCCAAACAACGTGATTTGATATTCTAAAAAACGCTCTTCATCGAGGTGAGAAGGCAGCACCAACGGCTCAAGATAGTTTTGGCTATCATAATAATCAACAAACTGTGGATGGCGCAGCAGATAGGTAATCGGCTGGCCACGATCACTGCTGGGCGATAATCCGAGAAGCTTTTCAGCCGCATGATTCCACCACTCTAAATCACCCTTGTGATCTATCATCACTACGCCATCGCTCAGTGCTTGGCTAGAGTCTTGAATACGTTCAAGCAGATGTGCGAGCTGATACTGATCGGCTTTCTGGCGGCGTTGATAGTGATAAATCCCATCAAACACTTCGCCCCACAGCCTCTTAGCTTCAGGCGGTGCATCATCAGGGGCTTGCAGCCAGCGTACTAAACGCTGCAGCTGCCAGATATGCTGGCCGAGCAGTAATAGCAACGCGGCAGCGGCACCCAGCGCTGGTCGATCCCAGTAATAGCCCAGCAATGTGCCCAGCAGCACGCAGCCCGCTAGGCGCAGTATTTCTATTCGCAATAACCGCTTCATAAATAACTGCAGACCTTAACTGGCTTATACCTGAGTAGAAAATCGATAGCCCATACCGCGCACCGTTTGCACCAAATGCCCATGCTTTTCGCCTAAAGCAAGACGCAAGCGCCGAATATGCACATCGATTGTACGCTCTTCTATATACACATTACCGCCCCAGACCTGATCCAGTAACTGACTGCGACTGTAAGCACGCTCAGGATGAGTCATAAAAAACTGCAACAAACGAAACTCAGTAGGACCAACCTCTAGCGCTGCACCCTCAGAGCTGACGCGATGACTGCTTGGATCTAAACACAAGCCTTCAATCTCAATGGGCTGATCAACACCTGCACTGCTCGTACGACGCAACACCGCTTGTAACCGCGCAATCAGCTCACGCGGTGAAAAGGGCTTGGTTATATAATCATCGGCACCGGCTTCCAGGCCTTGCACTTTATTATCTTCTTCACTGCGCGCGGTGAGCATAATAATAGGAATATCAGCACTGGCCGGTTCACGCTTGAGACGGCGCGCCAATTCAATCCCACTGACATCCGGCATCATCCAATCCAGCAAAATAATATCCGGTCGATGATCCACCACTAAGGCATGCGCGATCTGTGCGTTTTCTGCTTCTAAACACTGATAGCCGGCCATCTGCAAAGCGACTGCAATCATCTCCCGAATCGGAGCTTCGTCATCCACAATGAGTACAGTTTTACGGGTCATAAGCTCTATCTGCCATCCACGCTGAAATATGTCATTCATATTACAACGCTTATACATGACAGGATGATGACAAAATGTATTTGCTTAAATCACTTACTGAAACAGCTATACATAAATAAAAACCTATAAAGCACCACACAATAAGCATAACCCGCTAACAGCAACATTTAGGTTTCAACACACCACTAGCGCTACTTAAGGTATTGCAAACGCCTGACCTGACCTGGAGTTTGAGCATACAGACGTTGAAAAGCATGGGTCATTGAGCTTTGACTGGCAAAGCCCACTTGCTCAGCAATAAGCTCCAAAGGCAGATGAGTTTGGACTAATAACTCCCGAGCTCGCTCTAAACGAGCCTGCAACACATAGTGCCCGGGCGTGTGGCCAGTTGCTTCGCGAAACAGTTGATGAAAATGCCCAGGACTCACGCAGGCGACTTCAGCTAAGCGCACCACAGGTAATTTTTCGCTTAAGTGCTGCTGAATATAAATTTCTAGCTTAACTAAATCTAACCGTCGAGACGGGCTCGGCAGACTGAGGTGAGTGTCAAACATGCGCTGGCACAGCGTACCCAAAAAGACCTGACTGATACCTTCTGCTGCATCATCTGAAACCTGCCACAAACGCGCTTCTCTTGCCATAAAACTGAGCAACAATTGCAAGCTAGTATCTGCAGTAAAGTAGCGTGGCTGATCAAATAAGCGTTGAAATTCATGCCCAACCAACATCTGCGGAAAATCCATTACGATGTGCTGGTTGTCGCCTAATCCCTCATAAAAATGCACTTCACCAGAAGGTACTAAACATCCCTGCAACGCGTCAACGTGTCCGCCATAACCGGCGATTTCAAATTCAGCGCTGCCGGAAAGAGCAATCACCAATTGGTGATAATCATGGTTATGGTGTAAACAGCGAGTAGGCAGAGGAAAGCAACGTATTCTTGTTCTTGGCTGCATAACGACTACTCTTTAAGAGACTTGCATTAAACACTCTAATTCTGAGTTTGGAGCAAAACATTCTGAGTATCAAACAAATAAACTGTCTTGATAACAGCCACACTCGGATAACCAAAAAATAATAATACGTAATTGGAGTTCGCCATGACCAGCAAGGATCAGGTAACCAACCACCTTGATGCACACGCCTTATTGCACCCAGATCTGCAACACAGCACTTTAATAGAACTTCAACAACAGATTACCCAGCACTATTTAGCCGATGAGAATAGCTTTATGGATGAGCTGGTTAAAGTAGTTAACCACCCGCCCGCAGCCATTGAACAGCTGAGACAGAAAACAGCTGAGCTGGTGAAGGATGTTCGCCAGCAAGATGATGCTGTTGATAGCATTGATTTGCTGCTGCAACAGTACAGCTTAGATACCCATGAAGGGGTGTTATTAATGTGCCTTGCCGAAGCGCTATTACGTGTACCCGACAGCGCTACTGCCGATGCTTTAATTCGTGACAAGCTATCGGTGGCTGACTGGAAGCAGCACTTGGGCAAAAGTGATTCGTTACTGGTGAATGCCTCTACTTGGGGCCTGTTAATGACCGGTAAGCTGGTTAATTTAGACCAACGTAACCAAAAGCCCGTTCCAGTTCTTAATAAGCTGGTTAATCGTCTCGGCGAACCGATGATTCGCAAGGCGATGGCGCAAGCAATGAAAATCATGGGGCATCAGTTTGTCCTCGGGCGCACGCTGGACGAAGCGTTAAAAAATGGTCAGCCACTGTTTAACAAAGGCTATACCTACTCCTTTGATATGCTCGGCGAGGCGGCACGCACCGCTGACGACGCTCAACGTTATTTTACTGCCTACTTACAAGCCATTGAAATACTCGGTAAAAAAGGTATGAAGCTGGCCGGAGATGCACCGCCGCCGTCCATCTCGATTAAGCTTTCTGCCTTGCACCCTCGTTACGAAGCGGGCAAACGTCAGCGTATTTTAAAAGAGCTCAGTACCAGCGTTATTCAACTCACCCAGCGTGCACGTGAATTAGGCGTGGCCGTCACTCTAGATGCTGAAGAAGCGGATCGACTGGAATTATCCCTTGAGGTGTTTGCCGCAGTATACTCAAGCTCTGCAAGCAAAGGCTGGGGTGGTTTTGGTTTAGTCTTGCAAGCCTACTCAAAACGCGCGATACCCGTTTTGCATTGGCTGATAAAACTAGCGCAACAACAAGGTGATGAAATCCCGGTACGTTTAGTTAAAGGCGCCTACTGGGATACTGAAATTAAACATGCGCAAGTGCTGGGTTTAGCCGGCTATCCTGTTTACACCCGCAAAGCCAATACCGATCTAGCCTACTTAGCCTGCGCTCGTTTATTATTTTCCGAGATAGCTAAAGGCTATATTTTTCCACAGTTCGCCACTCACAACGCCCACACTTTGAGCTGTCTGCTGGATATGGCAGGTGACCGTCCGGTTGAGTTTCAACGTTTACACGGAATGGGTGAAGCCCTGTATGAACAAGCTCTGAAGCGCGCGCCAAAAGGCAGTTATTGCCGGATTTATGCTCCTGTCGGTGCACACAAAGATCTGCTGCCCTACTTGGTTAGACGTTTATTAGAGAATGGTGCTAACTCATCCTTTGTCCATCAGTTGGTGGATGAGCGCGTACCCATTGAGCGCCTGTCGACGCATCCCCTGGAACAAATGCACAACAAACAGTTTTGGTCCAACCCCAATATTCCCAGGCCCTTAGATCTTTATGGCGCAGGACGTAACAACGCAAAGGGACTTAACTTGAATATCAATGCTCAGCTCAATCCATTGCTCGAAGACATTCATCATTTTGATACCCAACACTGGTCGGGAAAACCTTGGCTAGCGGAATCTATCCATGCGCCAGCTGGAGAAATTGAGCAGATTTATAGCCCTTTCGACCAACAACAGTTGGTGGGTGAAATGCAATGGAGCTCTGCAGCCCAAGTGCACGCCGCGCTGGATGCTGCTGAACAAGCATTTCCACGCTGGAATGCAACACCGGTACAAGAGCGCAGCGCCTGTTTGCGCAAACTGGCTGATTTGTTAGAAGAAAACATGTCAGAGATCATTGCTTTATGTGCCCGAGAAGCTGGCAAGCAACTCGCAGACGGCGTTGCTGAAGTGCGTGAAGCTGTTGATTTTTGCCGCTACTACGCCCAGCAAGCAGAAACCTTGTTTGCACAAGCGCAACTGATGCACGGCCCTACGGGTGAATCCAATGAACTGTATTTAACCGGTCGCGGTATTTTTGTCACTATCAGCCCGTGGAACTTTCCTGTAGCAATTTTCTTAGGCCAGCTAGTCGCTGCGGCAGTTGCTGGTAATAGCGTGCTGGCGAAACCGGCGGAGCAAACCTCCTTAGTCGCCAGCCGCTGTATGGAATTGATTTACGCCGCTGGCTTTCCACGGGATGTGGTGCAGTTGTTGCCCGGTAAAGGGGCAGAGATTGGCCCGCTCCTGACCAGCGATCGACGTTTATCTGGAGTGGCTTTTACTGGTTCAACGGCTACCGCGCAAGGGATTAACCGCTCTTTAGCGGCGCGCGATAACGCACCGCTAGCCGCCTTAATTGCAGAAACCGGCGGTCAGAATGTGATGATTGTCGATTCAACGGCGCTGCCTGAACAGGTGGTTGCCGATATTGTTGAATCCTCGTTTACCAGTGCAGGACAACGCTGCTCTGCATTGCGCGTACTGTACGTACAAGAGGACATTGCAGAGCGTTTACTCGAAGTACTTACCGGTGCCATGGCAGAACTACAGCTGGGCGATCCACGTGATCCCGCCACCGATGTAGGCCCAGTGATTGATCAGCAAGCACAACACAATCTAAACGCGCATATCGAAAAATTTCGTCAACAAAACCGGGTACTCGGTGAGACACCGCTACCCGCAGCACTAGGTAAAGGTTTTTTTGTAGCGCCTATAGCGCTTAAACTTGAACAGCTAGATGAATTAGAACAAGAGCAGTTTGGCCCGATTTTACACGTGCTACGTTACCAATCGGAGGACATTGATCAGGTGATTGCCAGTATCAACCGCACAGGTTACGGTCTTACCTGTGGCATTCAAAGTCGTAATGAACAGTTCGCCACTTATTTAGACAGTAAGCTGCGTGTCGGTAACCTGTATATCAATCGTAACCTTATTGGTGCGGTTGTTGGAGTACAGCCCTTTGGTGGTATGGGGCTATCAGGGACAGGCCCTAAAGCGGGCGGCCCACATTACCTGTTGCGCTTCGCGACTGAACGCACTCGCACTATTAATACCGCTGCTATTGGGGGCAATGCCAGTCTGCTTGCCCAATCGGACGAAAATACAGCTTAAATATAACAACAAAAGGGTATTAAATATGATCGTAAATAACACTATCGTAGGCTGGATCTTTGTTGCCTATATTGGCGTGACGCTAGGTATAGGCTGGGTTGCCTACAAACGTACACAAAACCTCGCAGATTATATTCTCGGCGGCCGCAGCCTTGGCCCTTGGAGCTCTGCAATTTCTGCCGGCGCCTCAGATATGTCGGGCTGGCTGCTACTCGGCTTGCCTGGCGCAGCTTATGTTTCAGGCTTAAGTGCCAGCTGGATCGCTATCGGTTTGCTCGCAGGTACGTGGCTGAACTGGATATTTATGGCGCCACGGCTACGCGTTTATAGCTTTAAAGCCAGTAACGCACTCACCCTGCCTGAGTTTTTAGAAAAGCGCTTCCGTGACAAAACTAATATGCTGCGCGTTATATCAGCCATATTTATTCTGCTGTTCTTTCTTTTCTACACCTCATCTGGGCTGGTCGCGGCAGGCAAGCTATTTGAAACGGTATTCGGTCTAGATTACCAAATTGCAGTTTTAGTTGGCGCGCTAGCAGTGATGTCCTACACCATGTTCGGTGGTTTCCTCGCTGTTTCCTGGACTGACTTAATGCAAGGTTTAATGATGGTCGCAACCTTGGCTATTGTGCCGCTTTGGGCAATGGGTGAGTTGGGTGGTGTGAGCGCTACCTTTAACAGTATCAATGAGCTTAATCCAAACTTATTGAATTGGTTTAGTGATGCACAAGGCAAAGCTCTCAGTACCATAGGAATTATTAGTGCTGTGGCTTGGGGTTTGGGCTACTTTGGCCAGCCACATATCTTGGCGCGTTTTGCCGCGATCAAATCACATAAACAAATCCCGACTGCACGTCGCATTGCGGTGATTTGGAGTGCTATAAGCTTGGTTTGTGCAATGCTGATTGGCTTAATCGGCACGGTATATATTAAGGGCGATTTAGGTGATGGCGAAACCATTTTCATGATTATGGTTAACGCCCTATTCCACCCTCTGATTGCCGGTGTTTTATTGTCAGCTATTCTTGCTGCCATTATGTCAACAGCCGACTCTCAGCTGCTGGTGTGCTCATCAGCGTTAACTGAAGATTTTTACAAGTCGCTGTTTCGTAAAGACGCCAGCCAAAAAGAACTGGTACGAGTAGGCCGCTTGGCCGTCGTCGTTATTGCTTTCGCAGCCATGCTGTTAGCCTTTAATAAAAATAGCTCAGTATTAGATTTAGTCTCCTATGCTTGGGCTGGTTTTGGTGGCACCTTTGGCCCTGTACTATTACTTGCCCTGTTCTGGAAACGCTCAACTGCACTAGGCGCGATGGCCGGCATCGTGGTTGGTGGGGTGACAGTTGTTGTCTGGGCCAATATGACAGGTGGTATTTTTGATCTCTATGAGATCGTACCGGGCTTTATCTTTGCAGGTATTGCCATGATTGTTATGAGTTTATTAAGCCCTGAACCAAGCGAAGAAATCCAGCGCGAGTTCGATGAAGTTGTCGAAGAAGCGCGCAGCTAAAACACCGAAGAAAGCCTAGCCAAGGACGGCTAACCAAAGCTGACATCTAATACACCCTAGCAACCCTTCATGCTTAAGAAATAAAAAATTCGTAAGCCTATCAGCCAAGCATCGAACAGCAATTGATTCGAATTTCTAAGCTGATAGACTTACGCCTGCTTTTACCAAAGCAGCTTTGAAATACATCAGTTAGTCTATTTTTAAAATAGATCTCCTAAAATGTGTTCGTGACAACTACTTAGCTGCAGTATTTTGCCTTTGCTAAGTTTTAGCCCTTTACCTACTAAAATTCAAACTGACACTCTTCAGTGCTCCTTAAGCCTGACTGCAATGAGCCGTCAGCGGCATGGATAATTTATGTTTAAAAATATGCAACACGAATGGTTTTTTAATATCCGTGGCGACATTTTGTCAGGCCTGGTGGTTGCTCTGGCACTGATTCCTGAGGCGATTGCGTTTTCGATTATTGCCGGTGTCGACCCTAAAGTTGGCTTATACGCTTCATTTTGTATTGCGGTGATTATCGCCTTTGTCGGTGGCAGACCCGGGATGATTTCCGCTGCTACCGGTGCTATGGCGTTATTGATGGTCACTCTGGTTAAACAGCACGGCCTTGAATATTTATTAGCCGCCACTTTATTAACCGGTGTGCTGCAAATTGTGATCGGCTATTTAAAGCTCGGTGGGCTGATGCGTTTTGTCTCAAAGTCAGTGGTCACCGGCTTTGTTAACGCCCTTGCCATTCTGATTTTTATCGCACAACTGCCGCAACTGACGGATGTAACTTGGCATGTCTACGCGGTGACCGCTGCGGGACTGGGTATTATTTATCTATTTCCACTGATTCCAAAAATCGGTAAAGCAGTACCCTCCACGCTGATTTGTATTGTCACCCTGACTGCCGCCGCGATTTACTTAGGTTTAGATGTGCGCACTGTGGGTGATATGGGTCAGTTGCCGGATACCTTGCCGATCTTTCTCTGGCCGGATGTGCCGTTAAATTTCGAAACCTTATGGATTATTCTGCCCTACGCTTTGGCGCTCTCTATTGTCGGTTTACTAGAGTCTTTGATGACCGCCAATATCATTGATGAGCTGACCGACACTAAACATGACCGTGACCAAGAGTGTAAAGGCCAAGGTATCGCTAATATCGGTGCTGGTTTACTCGGTGGCATGGCCGGTTGCGCGATGATTGGTCAGTCGGTGATTAATATTAAATCTGGTGGCCGCGGGCGTTTATCGACCTTTTGTGCAGGCTTTTTCTTATTGCTGATGGTGGTGTTCTTAAGCGACTGGATTAAACAGATTCCTATGGCTGCGCTGGTCGCAGTGATGATTATGGTCTCCATCGGCTCATTCTCTTGGAGCTCAGTGCGAGACTTTAAAAAGCATCCGATTTCAACCAATATCGTGATGTTAACCACCGTGGCTGTGGTGCTATCAACCCATAACCTCGCATTGGGTGTGCTGGCTGGCGTGTTGTTATCTGCGCTGTTCTTCGTCAATAAAATCAGCCGCTTAATGATTGTTAAGCAAGAGTCGACTGCAGCTGAATTACGCTATCAGGTGATTGGCCAAGTGTTTTTCGCTTCTGCTGAAAAACTGTTTGCTTCGTTTGACTTCTCTTACGCAGCCGATAGGGTGGTGATTGATTTAACCCGCGCGCACTTTTGGGATATTACCGCTGTAGCAGCTTTGGATCAGATCGTGATTAAGTACCAACGCTTGGGCGCCGAAGTGAGCTTAATCGGCATCAATGAGGCCAGTAAAACCGTGATTGATAAATTTGGCGTGCACAGTGATGCGCAAACCGCCGCAACATTAAGCAATGAGCACTGAGGACTAAACCATGCAAAAAATCTTAGCCTGCATCGATGAATCAACCTGGTCGACCAGCGTACAAGACGCAGCGATTTGGGCCGCTCAGCAGCTCAGCAACCCGTTAACGTTTTTACACAGTATTGAGAAACAGCATCTACCTGACAGCAACGATCTGTCGGGTGCCATTGGCTTCGGTGCCCGCTCCAAGCTCCTCAGTGAAATCGCTACGCTGGATCAACTGCGCGCTAAAGTGGCGTTGCAACTGGGCAAAGAATTACTGGCCACCGCTGAGCTTAAAGCACAAGAAGCAGGCTGCACAGACGTTGAAACTGTACAGCGCCACGGCGAGTTTATCGATAATTTGTTAGCGCTCGAAAGCACTGCACGCCTAATTATTATGGGTCACTCGGGCAGCAAGACTGACAAAAAAGTTACGATACTGGGCACCAATGTTGAAAGCCTGCTGCGCCAAATCAGTACACCTGTGCTGATCACGCCACATGATTTCACTGCGCCAAAAAACTTTATGCTGGCCTACGACGGACGCGCGACCACTGAAGCTGCAATCGAGCATATTTTAACCAGTGATTTATTGCGCGGTCTGGATTGCCACTTAGTCACCATCAAAAACAAGCATCCAGACCAACATGAAAAATTCGCACAGGCCACTGAGCGCTTAAAGCAAGGCGGCTTTAACGTCACAGCCACCTACCTAGAGGGTGACATTTCCAAGCAACTCTTAACCTATCAACAGGAAAATGCGGTGGATATGTTGGTGATGGGTGCGTTTGCCAGTCCGCGTTTACGCCAGTTTTTTATCGGCAGCAATACTTTGAAAATGCTGGGAAATAGCACAGTGCCGATTTTGGTGATGAGATAACACCTAGAGTCAGCCTTTAAAGCCTTGGGAAAGCACAGCACCGTGACTTTCCCAAGATTCAATAAGATGTCATTTATAATGCCTTATCCAGCCTATGCTGAGGCAAAGCACTCCCATCAAAAAACCACTATCAATAGTAAAAATCTATTACAGTAATTACTATATAACAATTTATTATATTTTTTTGCATGATATATTGTATCCAAGTTAAGCAAACAACCCGGAGAAATACCATGCAAACGACTGATACTGCTGTTTACGGTTTACCACGTTTAAATGAGCGTGCACCTGAGTTTAAAGCACCGACTACAGACGGTGAAAAATGCCTAGACGACTATAAAGGTAAGTGGCTGGTGTTGTTCTCTCACCCAGCTGACTTTACGCCAGTGTGCACCACTGAGTTTATTGCCTTTGCTAAAGCAGCACCTGAATTCAATAAGCGCAACTGTGAGTTATTAGGTTTATCTATTGATAGCACCCACTCGCACATTGCTTGGATGCGCAATATCAAAGAGAAATTTGGTGTTGATATCACATTCCCAATTATTGCTGACCTGAAAATGGATGTTGCCCGTGCTTACGGCATGATCCACCCCGGCGCTGCAGATACTTCAGCAGTGCGTGCGACCTTTATCATTGACCCCAATGGCATTTTACGCGCCATGGTGTACTACCCAATGAGCAATGGCCGTTCAATTGATGAATTTGTACGTTTACTGGATGCACTGCAAACCAGTGACGAGCACGGCGTAGCAACACCTGAAGGCTGGAAACCAGGCGACCGCGTGATTGTGCCACCTGCAGCCACGGCAGCTGCAGCGGACGAGCGCGTGAAATCAGGTGAGTACGAGTGCACTGATTTCTACTTCTGTACCAAGCAACTGTAAGACAAAGTGACTTAAGGGTTAAGATACTTTGTGAAAACCCCAGCACCGGTGACGGTGTTGGGGGTTTTTGCTATTTAAAATAAAGACCTATCAGCTCATATTGATATGGCATATAACACACTCAGTGTTAGCACAGTAAGCGCACTGATGCGCTTACTTAAGAGAGGGAGATTCACCATGATTAGACGTGACCCTGAACAACCCTGGCACCCCAGTTACTGGCTTGCAGCCCTGGGGGCTGGCGGCCTATCCGTTTCATTTTTTATGTACCTGATGTGGATGGTACCGCATGCCGATTTTCCAATGCCTACCTGGCAGCACCTTTCTGCGGTACTGCAAGGTACAGTTGATTTGCCAACCGGAGTCCGCCCCTTAGCGATCTTGGCGGTTGTGGCGATGGTGTTACTCGCGCTATTGCACTTTGTTCTGGTGGCTTGGAATTTACGCGAACAGCGCGCAGCTCAGACAACCGAGCGCTATGCTGATTGGCTCAACTCACCCAATGAAGTCCAACTCATGACTCAGCCCTTAGCCTTGGCGATGACGGTCAACGTCTGCTTTGCACTGGGTGCAGTCTTAGTCCCGGGTCTATGGTCTGTAGTGGAATACCTCTTTCCCTTGGCCTTATTAGCCTTTGCTGCTTTAGGCTATTGGTCATTGCGTATTTACGGTCGTTATTTAAGCCGGCTGTTAGTCAGCGGTGGCTACAGCACGGATCAACAAAACCATCTGTCCCCGCTGATTGCTGTGTTTACCTTTGCCATGCTGTCTGTCGGTTTTTCAGCACCTGCAGCCATGTCGCATATACAAATCGTTGCGATTCTAGCCAGTACGCTTTCAATTCTATTTTTAATGGTGGCACTGGTTACGGGCCTGCTGGTATTAATCTCAGGCTTACAAGCGATGATGCAATACGGCTTACAGCCTCAAGCCACACCCAGTATTTGGATGTTAGTGCCGATTATGACACTACTGGGTATTGAGTGGGTGCGTATGCAACATGGTTTAAGCCATCACTTTGCCGCGCCCATTGTACAAAGCAAAGTCTTTATTACACTGACCAGTATTTATATGCTGCAACTGGGCATTATGCTGCTGGGCTACCGTGTGATGCAGCTCAATGGTTATTTAAAAGCACACTTTCAAGGCGATCAGCGCAATCCAATTAGTTTTGGCTTGATCTGCCCCGGCGTGGCAATCTTTGTGATGGGCATGTTCTGGTGGCATTTAGTCTGGGTCAACAGCGGTGTGGTTGAAGCATTTAGCCCAGCCTACTGGATTGTCGTGGCTCTGCTGGCGACAGTACAAATACTGACTGTGATTGCTTTACTGCGCTTAAGCAGCCGTTTACTGCGTCATAAGCCGGTGGTTATTGCCAGCATGCAATAACGCCACACCAGCTCTACACAACGGCGGCCTAACTCAGGTCGCCGTTTGCGTCATACCGAGTAAAACAAACGAACTCTTAGCCTATCCCTGCGTCTGACTTGTAATGAATTGACATCCTCCCCGACCTAAAGGACGGGGATTCCTACTACCAGACGGCCATGTCCGACCGCGAGAATGTTTTGTGCCGCATTGATATCGCGGTCGTGCGTGACACCACACGCACTGCACGTCCATTCTCTTATTCCAAGCCCTGCGATACCTTTCGGCCTCGATTCGGACAAAGCGCCACAACTCGAACAGGTTTGGGTGGTGTATGCCTCGTTAACTTCCTTAAAAACAATGCCTGCGTGATCGCACTTATAGTCCAGCATTGCTTTTAATTGACCCCAGCCAGCATCTAACACTGACTTGGCCATCTTGGTCTTAACAAGTTTTAAACTACTGACATTGCCCACATAGATTTCACCGCAGCGATTGACCAGTTTGCGGCTGAATTTATGCAGACTATCTTTTCTACGATTAGCGATTTTAGCGTGGATAGTTTTAACACGCTGCTTGTTTCTGGCGCGTTGGGCCACGGCAAGCTTGCTTTCCAAGCCACGATAGAAGCGTGACGCTTCCAGTGTTTCACCGTCCGAACAGGTCGCAGTGGTGGCTAAACCAAGATCAATACCGATGCGGTCTTGACCTGCGGGTGTTGTGGATTCTACGTCAACCACCACATTAAAGTACCAGCGGCCACGGGCATCTTCGTTGAAGCTGCCTGATCTGAATTTATACTGGCTGAGGCCATAGCTATCCCACACGCCAAAGTAGTGGCCGTTGTGATAGACCTGTCCATTTTTCCATTTGGCCATGCCTGTATTGATCGGTATCCAGCCCAGTGAGCGGCGCACACCGCCAGACTTGCGCCAGTTAAGGCGTGATTTCTTGAACTGCCTACGGCGCGTAGTGTACTCAGCACCTACCTTCTGCACCGTGTGACTATGCAATCCCAGCTCTTTGTGCACACCCTGCGTGTACTTCTGGATAGTGTAGGCGGACAAAAACACGCCGCGCTCTTTGATTGAGCGGTGACTAAGTTCGTTCACATAGTTCCAGACAAAGTTCACCGACCGCGCCATGTTATTGAGCAGTGCTCGGTGCTTATCTTTAACTCGAACTTTTAAAGTCTTGGTCTGCCTCATGCTTTCGATTATACTTGGTCTATGAGAAAAAACAATACGTATAGAGCAGGCCGACACTGCGTTTTTGAGCTTCATGCCCATTTGGTCTTTATTACGAAGTATCGTGGCGATGTGTTTGCCGATGATCATCTTAGGTCGCTGGAAAGTATCTTTCGCAGCGTGTGCACGGACTTTGAAACGGAGTTAGTGGAATTCAATGGCGAAGCCGACCACGTTCACCTGCTGGTGAACTTTCCACCGAAAGTATCGGTATCGAAACTGGTGAATAGTTTGAAAGGGGTGTCGAGCCGAAGGCTCAAACTGTTACATCCTGAGCTGGTTCAACCTGCATACATGAAAAACGCGCTCTGGAGTCCCAGCTACTACGCGGGCAGTGTGGGTGGCGCTCCTATTTCAGTAATTAGACAATACATTGAGCAACAAACCCGACCGCATTAAGGGAGGCTAACGCCTCCCAGCGCTATCCTTCCCCGCACTAGAAGTACAGGGCTTGTCGCGCATTTTGGTCATTCCAAGGACAACCATTTAGCTAAGAATCTGCCTCGCTCTCTTACTGATCAGTACAATCCAGCTCACCCATGCGCGTAGCTATATTGATGGCCATCTGCACTATGTGGATTTCTTTCAAGAATCTGAAGGGATGCAAGCGCTATTGACCGCCATGGAGCAAGGTAATATCAGTCATGCCGCCATTATGGGCAGTGATGTGGTCGGTCGATTTTCCAGCTTAGGCGACACCATGCAAGGCTTTGAGCCAGTGCTACAAGCACTGCCTGCTGACATTGCGCAAGCGATTGCACAAGATAACTTTCTGGCATTATTGCCACAGCAGCGCCAGCCATAATTAAGCCTGTCTACTAAACAACTGCATAAAAAATACAGCTATCGTTGCTCACGCTAGCTGTTAAACGCCTTTGCGGCGCGCAGAACGCTGTACTCGCAACTGTTCTTCATCCACTTCAGCTAAGACTTCACAGACATATTCAATATGCTGGTTAGACAACTGACGTGCCTGCTCAGCATCACCCGCTTTGATCGCCTGATACAACGCACGGTGCTGGGCAATTAACATATCGCGCGTTTCCTTACGCTGCATCGACATGCCGCCAATATTAGTCACGACGTTGCCACGCAACAAATCGAATAGCCCGCGAATGGTATGTAAAAACACCACATTATGGCTGGCTTCGGCAATCGCCAAATGAAAACGTGCATCAGCCAAGCCTTCTTCAATACGACAGTTTTCTACGCTACCCGCATAACAGGCTTCTAACTGCGCAAAAGCCGCATCTAAACGCTCATGATCGGCTGGCGTGGCCCGCAGCGCCGCGTAATAAGCGCAGGCACCTTCTAAAGTATGGCGAAACTCTAAAAGATCTTTTTGCCCACTCGGCTTTTGTGCCAGCAAACCCAGTAGCGGATCACTAAAAGTTGTACCCACCTCTTGACTGACATAGTTGCCACCGCCTTGGCGGCTGATCAATAAGCCCTTTGCCACTAGATTCTGAATCGCTTCACGTAAAGACGGACGCGACACGCCAAACTGCTCAGCCAACTTGCGCTCAGCAGGCAGACGCTCACCTGCTTGCAAGACGCCTTCTAAAATCATGGTTTCTAGCTGCTCAACAATGTCATCCGACAAACGGCGCTGCTGTATATGTGCAAAGCTCATTGCTCTCTTCTTACCCTATAAAAACAGCCGAACGAGGCCTTACTAGGCTAACACAAAGGTCATTTTTCAGCAGCGTATAGCGCTCTTGCCCAAGGCCATACAAAACTAAAGTCGTATACGGATTATTTGACAGCAGCGGCGTATCGTATTTAACTAAAAACACCAGAATGTAAACTGGTATGACCAATTTATAAAAACAACAATACATAAGAGTCTAATCCATGCCAAATATACCCTCGCTCGTCGTTTATCATGCAGGTTGCACAGTGCAACTACTGGAGTTGCACTATGTCGTCTAGCTTACTGGCCGTACTGGCCTTTTTTCCAATTCTACTGGCAGCCGTTTTGCTGGTGGGTTTGCGCTGGCCTGCTAAGCGCGCCATGCCACTGGTATTCGTTACTACCGCAGCCATTGCCTTGTATTTTTGGGAGATGAGTTTTAATCGAGTCTTAGCTTCAACCCTGCAGGGACTGGTGATTACTGCAGGTGTCTTGTGGATTATCTTTGGTGCGATTTTACTACTCAACACGCTTAAGCACTCGGGCGCAATTCAAGCGATTCGCGCAGGCTTTATCACCATTAGCCCTGACCGCCGCGTACAAGCGATTATTATTGCTTGGCTGTTTGGTAGCTTTATTGAAGGTGCGTCTGGCTTTGGTACTCCTGCTGCAATTGTTGCTCCGCTCTTAGTGGCGATCGGTTTCCCCGCTATGGCAGCGGTCATGCTCGGTATGTTAGTGCAAAGTACGCCTGTCTCTTTTGGAGCTGTAGGCACACCCATCATAATTGGTATTACCAGTGGTTTAGACAGTGAAGCTGTCAGTGCCCGACTCTTAGCCAATGGTTCAGACTGGGAGTCTTTTCTGCAATTGATTACCAGCCAAGTCGCCATTATTCACGCCATCGTCGGTGCAATCATTCCATTGATTATGGTGCTGATGCTCACACGCTTTTTTGGTAAAGAAAAAAGCTGGAAAGCCGGCTTTGCCATTCTGCCCTTTGCATTATTCGCAGGCTTAGCTTTTACCATTCCCTATGCCGCCACTGGTATTTTATTAGGCCCCGAATTCCCATCGCTGCTGGGTGGTTTAATTGGCTTAGCAATTGTAACGACCGCTGCACGCTTTAACTTCCTCACACCGAAAGACACATGGGATTTTGCCCCAGCCAAAGAATGGCCCAGCGAGTGGTTAGGTTCGATTGAGATGAAACTCGATAACGCCACCAGTAAACCGATGAGCAATTTTAAGGCGTGGATACCTTATGTTTTAGTCGGCTTATTATTGGTGATCAGCCGTATTTTCCCCAGCGTCGGTAGCGCAATGAAAGCCGTGGTGGTGAAGTTTCCCAATATCCTCGGCGAGGTCGGCATTAACGCGGACTTTATGCCGCTGTATTTACCCGGC
>Ga0265295_1002064_pt1 | contig 33179 bp, 28 predicted proteins | sample Munlansysbiofilm_FD_192503 | JGI IMG/M metagenome (GOLD analysis project Ga0265295, IMG submission 192503) | Leachate microbial communities from a municipal landfill in Southern Ontario, Canada - Methane capture system biofilm | ecosystem: Engineered > Solid waste > Landfill > Unclassified ... | reverse complement strand
GATTATTGAAATGACTGGCAAGAGTGTTAGGATTTTGGATAAAAATGCCTTGATGACAATTAGCAAAAACGGATGATATAATTCTAGAAATGGCTAAACCAGGATATCTCAAATATGGTGAACAGGAGGTTCGCCACCTCTCAACAGTCTGCCCTGAATTGGGCAAAGTTATTGACAGACTCGGTTTTCTTGAACGCCCTGTTGAACCTGACCTTTTCACCGCTCTCGCCTCCAGCATAGTTTCGCAGCAGATAACCGGCAAAGTTGCCCAAACTATCTGGGGCAGGCTTGTAATGGCAGCAGAGGCAAAAAAATCGGCTTCAAATTTGAACATCTCTGTAGGTGCTATTTCGCCTGAAACCTTTTCTCTTCTAACAATTGACGAACTCAGAGCCTGCGGTCTCTCCCAGCGCAAGGCAGAATATATCTATAGCATAGCTTTAGCTGCAGTTGATGGCACACTTGACTTTGAGTTACTAAAGAATTTGAGTGATACAGATTTCACAAAGGAGTTGGTTAAATTACGTGGTGTAGGTGAGTGGACCGCCGAGATGATGCTCATCTTCTCCCTTGAACGTCCCGATGTCCTCAGCTGGGGCGACTTTGCCATCAAAAAGGGCATAACGAAACTCTTCGGCCTTGAAACCCTTACGCGAGAGAAGTTTGAGGAGATTCGCTCAAATTTTTCACCATACAATACCGTCGCATCTCTTTATCTCTGGGAGCTCTAAAACACATCTGAAACGATTCCTCTTCATATGCTTCGCTTGTTCCGGCGGGGGTTCCGGAGTGGCTGTAGATGAAAAAAGGCGAGGGCAAAAGTTCCCACGTGCACTTTACCCCTAAGGTAAGTATTCGCCTATGGGGATGATTTTCTGCCGAATGGCTAGAAACGGCGAAGCACCATTTGAATGAAGTTATTTCACGCACGGGAATAACCGGGGTGCGAGAATAACTTCGGGGGAGAAAGAGAAGCCCTGGTGAATTTTGGAATAGCCGTACGGCTGTAACATAATGACATTAAGTTTATTAACACTTTAACCGAGGGGTCACTCCTCGGTTAAAGTGTTAATGCATTGAAATACACTTTATTGCAGCGATAAGGGAGCGAAGAGTTTTCTGCCGAACGGCTAGACACGGCGAAGCACTATATAAATTTACGGGAGGCGGGAAAGTGAAGAGAAAAGAACCCACGCCTGTGATGCCATAGACGCTGAAAGCAAATTAACCTCAGGGGTCACGCCAGAGGATTAAATAGCGTTCTTGTATATAAGCCAGAAGGACATTGCGAAGACTGCGATGGCTATGATATAGTTGACTGCTTTTGCTCCCCACTTAACTGCATATTTTGAGGCTATTACTGCTCCTGTAATATTACCAATTGCATATATTAGTGCTACAGGCCAGTTCACTTGTCCGTGCAAAATGAAAATTGTGAGTGCTATTGGGGTGTATATTACTACTGCAAATTGTTTGATTCCGTTTGATCTGATAATATCTAGTCCTAAAAGGTAGAATGAGCCAAAAATTATCAGTATGCCCACTCCGGCGTGTGTGAATCCGCCGTATGCTCCTATGAACATAAATGCGATGAATTTGGCTGCAGTGAATGCTTGTGATTTAGTGGAACTGCTTGAATGGGAGTTGATTAAACTGTCAGAGACAGAGGTGCCTGAACCGCCTGAAATTGATTTATCTTCAGCAACTGTATTAGCCGTCGCAGCCGCATCGGCCTTTGAGCGACTGTGCTGGGTGTATATTAGCATTATGGCCATTATGGGGAGCATTATTCCCATTGCCACCTCCATTATTTTGGGGTTAAGGATTGCTGCTGCCTGAGCTCCTAGTAGTGAGCCTATTGCTACTGGTATGCCCACTTTTGTGGCTAGTTTTGTGTCTAGATATCCGCTTTTTTTGAATATTACGGATGAGACTGCAAATTGAGCAAGAACGCCTACCCGGGTTGTTCCGTTTGCTACGTTTATGGGCATTCCCATTGCCATAAAAAGGGCGTATGAGAGTGCTGTGGCCATTCCTGCGAGTGTGTTCACAAAACCCACAAAGATTCCTATGCCTATGAGCATTGAAATCATTCCTGCGGACATTGGGTCTGCCGTTTGAAGGTAATTTGTGAAGTTCTCAATCATAAAACGGGGCAAATGTAATAATAAAGTGCCATTTTGTCCATTTTATCCTATTGGCAAAAATTTTGTTACTATTTTTGCGGCCAATCAGTGCGGTCGATTAGTAAGGAATAATAATGAAAATCATATAGGTAATGAAGAGTAAGAATAAGGAAAAGGATAAAGAGCTTAATACCGAAGCTACTACAGAGTCTCAATCAGAAAATTCAAATAAATCAAAAAAATCAGATAACTCAGATGGGACAAAAGAGCCAAATGAGGGAGTTGAGTCAAAAGATGAGATAGGAGGTGGTGATGCCGAGAAGCTAGCTGAGTTGAATGACCGATATCTTAGGCTGGTAGCAGAGTTTGATAATTATAGAAGGAGAAGTGCAAAGGAGCGTATGGATTTGGTGGTTAATGCTGCAGAGGAGACAATTAAAGGTTTACTTCCAATACTTGATGATTTTGAGCGTGCCATAGAGGTCCTTTCTAAGTCAGAGGGTGACATAAAGGCTGCTCTTGAGGGAACTGAACTTATTTATAATAAACTTTTGGTTTATCTAATTTCAAAAGGTCTTAAAAAAATTGAGGCTGCCGGAGAGGTTCTGGATACTGACTATCACGAGGCTGTGGCTCAGTTTCCGGTAGATAATGATATAAAGAAAAATAAAATTATTGATGTTGTTCAACAGGGATATACTCTGAATGGCAAGGTTATAAGATTTGCGAAGGTAGTTGTAGGGGTTTAAAGATTATAAAATGGCAAAAAGAGATTATTACGAAGTACTTGGGGTTAGCAAAGGGGCTACTACAGAGGAGATTAAAAAGGCTTACAGAAAAATGGCCCTTAAGTATCACCCTGATAAAAACCCCGGTGATAAACAGGCCGAAGAGAATTTTAAAGAGGCTGCTGAGGCCTATGATGTATTGAGTAATCCTGACAAAAAGGCCAGGTATGATCAATTTGGCCACGCTGGAATGAATGCTGGTGGTGGTGGAGGTTTTAGCGGAGCCGGTTTTTCAATGGAGGATATTTTTAGCCAGTTTGGAGATATTTTTGGTGGACATTTTGGGGGATTTGGAGGCTTTAGCGGATTTGGCGGAGGCAGAGGAGGAAGGAGAGTTAATAAAGGTTCAGATATTAGAATCAGGGTTAAATTAACTCTTAAGGAGATTGCAAAGGGAGCAGAGAAGAAGATAAAAATTAACAAACAGGTTGCCTGTGATGAGTGCGGTGGAAAGGGTGCAAAATCAGATGCAGATATAAAGACCTGCTCTACCTGTAACGGATCGGGACAGGTGACAAGAGTTCAGCAGTCGATATTTGGAGCAATGCAGACAGCATCAGTTTGTCCAGCCTGCGGAGGAGAGGGGAAAACAATTGTAAAACCTTGCGGAAAGTGTGGTGGAGATGGACTCATTAAAGAGAGTGAGGAGATTTCATTCAAGATTCCTGCAGGTGTTGCTCAAGGTATGCAGCTCAATGTTCAGGGTAAAGGTAATGCGGCAAGAAGGGGTGGTATAAACGGTGATTTGCTTGTGGTAATTGAGGAGGAGGAGCATCAGGATTTCCAAAGAGATGGGAATGACCTTATTTACACTCTCTTTGTCTCAATGACCGATGCCATCCTTGGCGGTGATGCCGAGATTCCTCATTTTGACTCTAAACTAAGAATTAAGATTGAACCGGGTACTCAATCTGGAAAGATTTTGAGATTGAGATCCAAAGGGCTTCCAGATGTTAATGGATATGGAACCGGTGATCTTCTGGTTTATATTCAAATTTGGACCCCTAAAAAGGTAGATAAAAACGAGAAGGAGCTTTTAGAAAAATTGCGTGCTTCAGAAAATTTTAAGCCAAACCCTACAAAGGATGAACGTAACTTTTTTGATAGAATGAAGAAGATATTCTCTTAAATTTATATTATTGTGAGAAATATAAGTATATCAAAGGTTTATGCGGCTAGTCTTCTATTGGCCGCATTTTCTCTTTTTTCTGTTAATATGGTTGGTCAGAGTGAATCTGCGGGAGGTTTTGCAAAACCGCTGGATTTGCCGATTTCTCTTTCTGGAAATTATGGGGAGCTTAGGTCAACTCATTTCCACTCAGGTCTGGATTTTAGAGTGGGTGGAGTTTCTGGCGCTCCGGTAATGGCTGTAAAGGATGGATATATTTCAAGAGTTTCTGTCTCGCCTACTGGTTACGGAAATGCGGTTTATATTACTCACAATGATGGGACCACTACTGTTTATGGTCATTTATATTCTTTTAACTCAAAGGTGGCAGAGTGGGTTAGGGAGAAGCAGTATGAGGCAGAGAGCTTCTCGGTTAATCTTTTGCCGGAACCTACCAGATTTCCGGTATTGAAGGGTGATCAAATTGGAAAGGCTGGGAACACCGGCTCTTCTGGAGGTCCGCACCTTCATTTTGAAATAAGGGAGACAAATTCTGAGATTCCTTTAAATCCTCAGAGAGTATCCGGTTATGATATTCTGGATAACATTGCACCTACTATTGAGAGGATTGCACTCTATGGAATTACTGATGCTGAATCCATTCCGGTTACTTCATTCATAAAAAGCTTTACTTACTCTCAAGAGACCGGTGTTATTAATGTTCCGGATACTTTTTATATTGCTGTTGGGGGTGTGGATAGAATGAATGGAACAGGAGCTCGTCTTGCTATTTCCAGCTATAACTATTTTCTTGATAATGAGAGGCTCTTTTCATTTAAGGCAGAGGATATACCTTTTAGCAAAGGCAGATATGTGAACTCTTTGGTTGAATTTCCTCAGAAAGTGAATTTTAGGAGAGATATGGTAAAGAGTTGGGTGGAACCCGGAACATCACTTACATCACATATCGAGAGTCTTAACAGTGGTCTCTTTATACTCAGTGATGATGCTCTTCATACTGTTAAGGTTGAACTTAAAGATCACTCAGGCAACACTACTTCTAAATCTTTTAAAGTGAGAAGAGATAATAGCATCAAACCAAAATCATACGATTCGCTTGCTTTGGCTACCGGTATTCAGATGCCTTGGTTTTTACCAAATGTGTTTGAAAAGGGCTCCCTTAGAGTTATTCTTCCGGTAGGTTCACTCTATAGATCAATTCTCTTTTATGCAGACAGCATATCTGGTATGGATTTTCAATTTCCAGTATGGAGAGTGAATAGCGAGAGCTCACCTCTTCATTCCGGTGCAGAGATCTCTATAAAGGTTATACTCCCGGAGAGTTTAAAGAGTAAGGCTTACATCGCAAAATTTGATGATAAAGGAAAACTTTCATATAGGGGTGGAAGATGGAACGGGGATAGGCTATCTGCGCCTATGGCTGAGTTTGGGACATATACAGTAGCTCTGGATACCATACCACCTGTTGTAAGGATTAACCTGGCTGACGGAGCTAAGGTAACATCGGCCTACATACCTGTAACTGCATATGATGGTGCCTCCGGAATATCAAATATTGTTGCCAGAGTAGATGGAGTGTGGATAATTCCTCAATATGATCCTAAAACCAGAAGGATTAATCTTCTTCTCGATCCTGAGAGAATTGCAAAGGGTGGTAGAAAGAAGCTTCTCCTTGAGGTGACTGATGGCAGAGGAAATAAAACTGAAATAATAAAGGAGTTCATATGGTAGTAGAGATTACTGGTTTAATGTCCGGAACATCGCTTGACGGGCTAGATATGTGCCATACAAGATTTAATCTTGATGAGAGCACTGGTAAATGGAGTTATGAAATTTTAGCGGCAGAGGATGAGTCCTATCCGGCGGATTTGAAGCATAAGCTGGCTACTGCTCAGAATATGACAGCCGAGGAGTATGCCTTGCTCAACTCCGACTACGGTCTCTATCTTGGAGAGAGGGTGAGGGAGTTTGTTGTCAAACACAATATAAAACCCAATTATATTGCCTCTCACGGTCATACAATTTTTCATCAGCCATCAAGGCGATTTACAACTCAGATTGGCAGCGGTGCAGGCATTGCTGCTGAGAGTGGAATTGACACTATATGTGATTTTCGTACAGTAGATGTTGCTTTGGGAGGCCAGGGAGCTCCTTTGGTTCCGGTGGGAGACCGAAACCTCTTTTCTGAGTTTGCATACTGCCTCAATCTAGGAGGATTTTCAAATATCTCTTTTGATAATGCCGATGGTTCACGCGGAGCTTACGACATCTCTCCTGTCAATTATGTGTTAAATCATTATACTCGCTCTATAGGCCTTGATTATGATAAAGATGGTGAGATTGCGAGAGGTGGAGTTGTCAATAATGATCTCTTAGAGAGACTAAATAATCTGGAGTTTTATAAAATTTCCGGTCCAAAATCTCTGGGACGTGAATGGGTAGAGGGAAGCGTTATACCTTTGATTGACTCATTCGGGTTGAAGATAGAAGATGGGCTGTCAACTTTTGTTGAACACGTTGCGATTCAGATATCGGGACATATAAAAGAGGGGAGAGTTCTTCTTACAGGAGGTGGAGCTTTAAATACCTATCTGGTTGAGAGAATGCAGGCTAATGCCCCACAATGTGAATATTTTGTTCCGGATAGAAGAACAATCAACTTTAAAGAGGCCCTTATATTTGCTTTTCTTGGAGCCCTATGGGTTGCTAATATTCCAAATTGCCTGAGCTCCGTTACTGGAGCCAGATATGATAATATTGGGGGAGCCTTGTACAAATCAGGGGTTAAAAGATAAATATTTTTTGCCAAGTAAAATATAATTTCTATTTTTGCAGTCCCAAAAATAACGGCAACCGCTTGAGTGAACGCAGGAGTCTTCAATGTTGCGCAAATACTGAATTTACAATGGACTTAATTAAAATTGCAGAACAAGCATTTGCCGGTGAGGTAAAAAATCTGCCGGATTTCAAGGCAGGTGATACAATTACAGTCACCTACAAAATTAAAGAGGAGAATAAGGAGAGACTCCAAAACTATCGCGGAGTTGTTATCCAAAGAAGAGGATCAGGTATCAGCGAAACATTTACTGTTAGAAAAATGTCTAATGGAGTGGGTGTTGAGAGAATATTCCCTATTACATCACCTTTTATTGATTCAATAGAGGTTAACAAGAGAGGTAAGGTACGCCGTGCAAGGATTTTCTATCTGAGAGCACTTACCGGTAAAAAAGCTCGTATAAAAGAGAGAAAATACGTAGCTCCTCCAAAGAATACAGAAAAGTAAAATCTTTTCCGGCCCCGTAGCTCAACTGAATAGAGTATCTGACTACGGATCAGACGGTTACAGGTTTGAATCCTGTCGGGGTCACTTAGAGGCCTGGTTAATTCCAGGTCTCTTTTTTTATACTAAAAATATTTTTTATATTTTTACCCCTACTTACTAGATAATTATCAACCTATAAATTAATTACCACATTATGAAGAAGCTTTTACTACTTGGACTCGTATTGTTCTCTTTTACTTTTGCAGAGGGACAAAGGCGAGGCAAATCAAATCCTTACCACACTCCTGGTACAAAGGAGTATATTGAAGAGACTGCAAAAATGATAGGCACTTGGAACATCGAATCTTTTGTTTACTCTAAAAAAGAGAAGATGGGAGATGTATATGTAAGTGGAAAACTTGAGATTCCGGATCCTGAGCAGACAGGTAAAAGAGAGATTATTATGAGCTTTGAGTTACCAAGAGAGGTAATTGACAGCAGAATTAAGGCCTGGAATAAAAAGGGAGAGACAATAAATATTGAAAGTTACTCAGTTGTGGTTCAATATGAATTCAACATAAGTAATAAAGGTACTCTCATTACTTTTGAAAATCCTACAAGCAAACCTGATATTAAGGGTTCCGGTGATCAGTTAGAAAATTTCATCAATACAGAATTTACCTTTATAGCATCTCAGACTTCTCTTAAAGAGGAGGGCGGACTTGGTGGAATGCTTGGAGCTAAACTTATGCAATCTGCAACAGGAATTGATTTTATTCCAAGAATCAATGCACAAATGAACTATAAAAATTTAAAAGATGACTCTTTTGAACTTATCTCAATTCAAAAAACATCTCTTAAGATGAAAAAATAGTTTTTGATAGATTTAATAAAATAAAAATGCAGGTCTCAATTTTAGATCTGCATTTTTATTTGTATAAAATACAATATTACTCTTTAGTCAACTCAAGTGTTTGGATAACATTGCTTCCATCAGTTGATTTCCATTTCTGACTTTTACTTTTATTTTCCATTATTATCCAAGTCTTTGAGAAATCAGAATCTTTACTATCGATTGTAACATACTTTCCGTCAGTCCAGATCCATTGAAATGGAACATTATCTTCTCTTTGAATTCCAAGTACAATGTAGTTGAGATTTTTCTCACCATTACCCTTTCCTGTGAATGTAATTGTGCCAATATTACTTAGAGAAGTTCCCTGTTCACCGGGGCTAGATATTTCATATTTGGTAACCTGCCAGGTACCCACAAGTCGGTGTGAGCAAGAGGCAACTATAACAATTGCAAAAGTTGCAATAAATAATTTTATGAATGTTCTTTTCATTATTGATAATATTAAAGTTAGTTTATAACAAATTAATATTTAAAATGTTTCAGTCTAAATATTTTTCTGCATCCAGACAATATCAAATTGTTTTCCGTTTTTAGTGATAATTTTTCCAAATCTACCGCACTCTCTGAATCCATTTTTTAAATGGAATGATATGCTGTAAAGATTTTCAGATGATATGCTTGCTAGAATAAACTTAATCCCTGTAGCTTTTGCGCCCTCCTCCAGCTTATCAAGAGCTAATTTCCCTAAACCCTTACCTGTATAATTATCCTTAATAAAATAGGTAATCTCCGCTGTTTCGCGGAATGTTGAGTGGGGTAGGTATGGCCTTAAGAAGCAAAACCCTACAATTTCCTCTTCATAGAAGATTGTAAAGGCAGGGTAGCCCTTTGTGGCATTCATAAATTGGGAAAAATAGTCGTTTGATTTAATTTCGTCCGGATAGGCAGCGAGGCTGTTTTGAATATACCAGTTGTATATGTTCATAATGCCTTCGCAATGGTCAAATGACATAGGCTTAAACGATGCTTTCATAGCTTTCTCTGTTTATGGAGCATTGTAGAGACAAGTTAAGAAAAATATTTGACAAACAACTCTTTCCTTATAGCTTAACTATTTTTAAGTAATCTCTCAAACCAGATTGCCGTTTCCTCTCCACTTATAGATCTAAGTTCGTCTAAGAGCTGAGAAGTAGTACATATTTTAGACTTTGAAATAGATGTGAATAGTTTTTGGAACTCCTCTCTACCCACTCTATCCTCTAAATCACTTAATAAACACACACCCTTGTTATATAGAACTTTATAGGAGATTTCATAAGCACATCCGTTTCTGTCAAATCCCCATATAGGAGGAGTGGATTGTGATAACTCTCTTTTTTTATCTATAATTTTATTATAAAGCTCCTCTCCTTCGCTCTCTCTTATAACTAGTGCAGCACTCATCTCTGCAAAACTTTCGTTCAGCCAGTCTTCCCAGCTACCAGTATTTGCTTTGTACCACCATAAATGAGCCATTTCGTGTGCTATATACCATTTGAGATTAAGACTAGATTTATGATAACCCTGAGGATCTAAACCACCTAAAATAATACCTCCCTGTCTTGCGTATCCTCCTCCCAATCTCCGTTGAGACTCAATAAAAACAACCTCTAGATTCTTTTTTTTTGAGATAATCTTCTGGAGACTATATGATATATTAAGAATGTCTGATGAAAGTGTTCTTATAAACTCGCTCTTCTCTGGACTGTGGTATATATGAATCTTTGTACCTCCATTTCTAAAAACTGAGTGTTTAACTTTATCAGAAATACATATTGGAATGTCGTTAGTAGGACAGGTTGATGTTATTAATGTTTCATCTCCTTCTTTCTTAACTTTCCCTATCCCGAATATCTCCTTACCATTTAAATTTTTTATTCGTACACTGTAGCTAAAGAGTCTATTACCTTCCAAAGAGAATGGAAACCAGGGATAGTAGAGACCTATCTCTGTCCAGCTATTTCCAACTACATTAGCAAATATACTATCCAGAGTACCCAATGTTCCGCTGTATTCAAACTCTAGTAGATTTTTATCTTTCTTTAAAACACTCTCTTCTAAATATATTTTTTTTGAAAGAGGCATAAATCTACTATCGGATCTTTCTGTTTTGTAAGAGTTCATATTTAATCCATTAATTATAAACTTTGAAAAGACCATATTGCTGTCTAGATAGAGACTAATTCCTCTTTTTTCAATTCCAGAGTTGAAGAATGTTAAGGTACCGGAAACTGAGATATGACCAGTTTGAGGATTTATAATAAGGGATATTTGATAATCAGTACTTTCAACCTTATTTTCATTACATACACCATCACTTGATGAAAACATTAGTGTTATTAGGAGAATTAATGAATAAATTTTCGTTTTTTTCATTACAAACTTATTTATTTGTAGACGAAATTTTTACAAGTTTTGTTGCAAAATTCCATTACAAATCGTCTTATTGTTATGAAAACAATTTTTAAGTCAATATTTATATTAGTTATATCTGTGACAGTATCTTGTACAGGTACTAATAATCATAAAAACCTAACCTATCTTGGGCAAAGACCTCCTGGTGATACGGCGCTGCTATTTGCACCTGGTGTTATATCTGATGATACTCCAAATAGAGATTTGACAATATCTCCTGAAGGGAGTGAAATTTACTTTAGGGTTTCAGACACGGCATATAAATTCTCTTATATTGCATTTGTCAAATTCTTTAATGGAGAATGGAGTACTCCAAAGAGAGCCTCTTTCTGTTCAGACGATAGATACAAATACTTAGAGCCTATATTCTCTCCTGACGGAAATAGACTATATTTTGTTTCTGATATGCCCATCGTTAATGGTGATGAGCCTAAAGATGAAGATATATGGTATGTGATCAGGAGTGATGATGGATGGAGCTCTCCTGTTAATCTAGGCGCACCGGTTAACACGGATGGTGGTGAGTTTTTTCCCTCATTTACCAATGATGGAGATCTTTACTTTACAAGAAATGAACAAGGGGTAAGAATATCCAATATTTTTAAGTCAGAATTTAATAATGGTGTTTTCAGCCAACCTATAAAACTTCCTGATGAGATTAATTGCGGAGTTGATAGATTTAATGCCTATGTATCACCTGATGAAGCCTTTGTTGTAATTCCAGCAGTAGGTGTAGAGAAGGAGAGAAGAGGTGCATTTTACTATATTGTATTTAGAAATGGTGATGGAACCTGGAGCAACCCAATAAATATGGGGGAGGAGTTTAATACAACTATTGGCAGAGGATGGTCGTTTTATATTTCACCGGATCAGAAGTACGCATTTTTTATGATGACAACTCCTGAGAAAAAAAATTCTGATATTTTCTGGATAAGTACAGATGTGATTAAAAGGATTGCACTAGAAAATGGTCATTAATAGAGTGATATTGACATAGTGCCTCCAAGTGCAAGAGAGCTTATATCCGGGAATGAGTGTGTATGTATAGAATTTCTGCTTTTGGCGAAAATTCTGAATACAACACCATCAATAAGTTCTCTTTCACAGAAGAGTGAAGCTCCTGCGTAAAATCCGGAAGAACTTTTTTCATTTATTTGATTGTTGTTGAGAATTAACCTTGAGTACCCTGCCTCTGCAGTTATTCCAATTCTCATAATATTTCCGGCCTTTATGGATAGAGCCGGGCCTAAAGAGAGTGTAAGCCAGTTAATCCCTCTGCTCTGGTCTCCCCCTCCAATTCTGTTTGCCATAGCAGTATTTGCATTAGCAGAAAAATGAAGTCCAATATCGGCAAATTTACTTACTCTGGAAGGGTTGTAAAAAATACTCTCTAACGTTGCACCGGTTCCCCAGGAAGTATTATATTGCTCTCCGTCAATATTTAGAAGGTTAAGGATTTTAACATATTCTAGACTGGCTCCGGTAAACGAGTATCCATTTTCTGGAACTCCTTTATGGGCATTAACTCGTGAATCTTTTAACAAACCTCTGTTGCCGTATATCATTCCGCCAATCATATAGCCAATTTCGGTAGATAGAATACCCATTCCTGCACCCATAATTACATCCTGCATATAATGGGAGTTGTTTAGTACTCTTAAGGCAGCTGTTGCCGATGCTAAGGAGTATGCTGCTACAGAGTACCAGGGTGAGTTTGTGAGGCCATATTCGTGATGAACCATAGTAGCCCCTACGAAGGCAAGTGCAGAGTGTCCGCTTGGAAATCCATTAGATTCTGAGCCATCAGGTCTAGGCTCTTTTAAAATCATTTTTAGAGCCTGAACACTACCAACCATTAATACCCCTGCTATAGCATTTGTTAATATCATTCTTTCCCAGGAACTTCTGCTCTCTACTCCGGCCGCTTTAAGAGAGTATAGCAACAGAGTTGGGGAGAACCTCAAAAATTCATCTGCATGAGTTGAAAAATTTGTGAAATAGTTTGTTCTAAGTTGTTGAAACCTCTCTCCGCTTTTTCCATACATTGCTATACCGGTAACAATAAAAGGAGAGGGTAGAATAAGCCTCTTCATATTATTCTTTGAGAATAACACTCTCTTATCAATTTTTGTTGTATCCACTTTATAAAGATTCGCTCCAAAAGAGTGTGGAGTGGAGATTAGTAATGTTAAAATTATAATTAATAACTTTTTCATACTTCAATTTATAAAAGGGGACTGAATAATCGTGCGAAAGACTCTTTTATTTGATTTTGGATGCTTCGTTTTGCCCATTTTGAACCTGCAAGTGAGATGCACTTCTCTGTGTCTTTGATAAACTGTTCCTCAAGTTTTACCGCAATCTCTTTGTTGTATATTATGCTTGTAATTTCAAAGTTATGTTCCATTGATCTGTTATCAAAATTGGCCGATCCAATAATACAAAATTCTCCGTCTATGCTTATAACTTTTGAATGGTTAAAGCCCTTTGAAAAAAGATATACCTTTACTCCTGCCTCAAGCATTTCTGCTGCATAAGAGAGAGTACACCAATGTGTTATTATGGAGTCACTTTTTTGTGGAAGCATAAGACATACTTCTACTCCCCCAAGAGCTGCAATTTTTAGTGCATTGAGGAGCGATTCGTTGGGCGTAAAATATGGTGTTATTAGATATATATGATGAGTAGCTTTTGAAATTGCTGCAAAATAGCATTGCATAATACTTGCCCAGTCACTATCTGGTCCGGATGTAATAATCTGAGAATAATAGGCGGAGTTTTCTCCGGTAACCCTTATGTCGGGTAACGAAAGGTGAGGGTAGTACTTTCGTTTTCTTCTAAATTGTTCGTTAATTATAAAATATCTATCAAGTAAGAAACTGGATTGTAGTGCAGCAACTGACTCCCCTGAAATCTTCATATGGGTATCTCTCCACTCTTCAAAATTACCACCATTATAATATCTGTCAGCGATATTAACGCCTCCTAAAAATCCAATCTTCCCATCAATTACAAGAATTTTCCTGTGGTTTCTGTAGTTAAGTTTTGATAGTGGTGAAAGAAACCATTTTACGGTTCCAAAAGAGAGGAACTCAATTCCGGTATTCAGAAAATCGTTTTTAAATTCTGAGGAGAGATTCCAGCAACCTACATCATCATAGATGACTCTAACCTCAACACCTTCTGCAGCTTTCTTTAGTAACAGGTTCTTAAATTTGTTCCCGGTAATATCGTTTTCAATAATATATGATTGAAGATGTATGTGTTGCGTGGCATCTAAAATGCTTTCATACATTGAGTCAAGTGCATCTTTCCCTGAAAAATATAGGTTTATTTCTGAGTTTAAACCAAGAAGACTTTTGTTTCCTTTGAGATTGAGGTTAATAAGCTTCCTGTATTTTGTAAGCTCTTCGGGAAGAAGATTAGGGTTGTTTTTGAACTCTTTTAGTTGTCTGTAGCTTCCTAGTCTTCTAAAACGTTCATCACGTACACCTTTTCTGTTGTAAATTTTTGTTTTTCTAAAGTTTTGTCCAAAGAAGAGGTATAGAACAAGTCCAATGTAAGGAAGTAATAATATTACGATAATCCAGGAGAGCGATTTCACAGGATCCAGCTTTTTGTACATTATCACAAATGAGGCGTAAATTGCCAGAATGAAATAGACAAAGTAGAGAATTATTGATATTACTTCCCAATAGGTCATACACTTTATGTTTTAAGTGCAGTATACAATATGGAGACTCCTCCGGTTAGAGGTTTGAATTTTGGATTTGCAAAACCGACAGTTTCTAACTCGTTGCAAAAATCTTTGTATTGAGGAAATTGACTTACAGATTCAGGTAAGTATCTGTAGGCATCCATATCTTTAGATATTAGTTTACCTATAAGTGGGAGAATATTATGAAAGTAGAATTTATAGATTGAGCTCCAAAGTTTATTGCGAGGCTCTGCAAATTCAAGAATTGCCAACTCTCCTCCAACTTTAAGTACTCTGAATATCTCCTCTATAGCTCTTTTTCTGTTCTCGAAATTTCTTATACCAAAGCCAATAGTGACTAGCTGGAATGAGTTATCTGGATAAGGAATATCATCTGCAGATGCAATTAAAAAGCCGGGAAGTGGTATGCTGCTTTTTTTTAATTTACTACATTTAGATTTTGCAACTTCAACCATTTGATCAGCAATATCAATTCCGGTTGTTTCAACTCCAACTTTATATAGTGCTATAGCAATATCTCCAGTTCCTGTGGCAATATCCAAAGCATTATTAGGATTTCTTTTTAAAACGTGTTTAATAAGCACCCTTCTCCAGTGCCTGTCAATACCCAGGGAGAGAAGATGGTTCAGGAAATCATAACTCCCGGCAATGCCATTAAACATTGCGGAAATTTTATTCCGCTCCTTGCTGATTTGTTGGGACATAGATTAATTAAATGAAATCTGATATGAAGCCAAAGGATGTATCGTCCATTCTTAATTCACCCTTTGTTACGTGTCCAAGTAGAGTGATGGGAACTGAATTGTTGTAAAAGAAATCAACGAATTGACCCTCTTTATCAGCTGATACACTAACTAGTATAGCTGAATTTTTATCTCTGAATAGGAAGTCTTTGTCGCTTATTTCAGCATCACCTGTTATGTCAAAGCCAAGTTTTTTCAAGCTACAGGATTCAATTAGACCGCCAAAGAGACCAAATTTCTCTAGAGTGTGCGCACTTGTGAGTAAATTCTGGGTAATTGCATCGTACAAAATCTCCAAAATTGAACTTCTGTCTTTTATGTGCTTTCTATACTCACCCAGAAGATATATTGTATCTCCTTTTTTTACAAAATTCATCTGTATTGGATGACCCTCTTTTTCAAAATGTGCTTCAACGGGTTTCTTGTCATATTTGGCAATTCGTTCGCGTAATTCAGTACTTTCTGAAATCATACTAGCGATCTCAACAAGGTCCTCCATATTTTCTATCTGTTTCTTAAAATTATCGTTCATACCTTATGCGTTAAGATTTATGTAAAGTTAAGATTTTTTTCTGAAACTGTTTTAAATTCTCAAAAACCATATTATCTTTGTGCTCCCTAAACGCCCAGATGGTGAAATTGGTAGACACGCTACTTTGAGGGGGTAGTGCCGGTAACGGTGTGCAAGTTCGAGTCTTGTTCTGGGCACCAAGATAAGTAAAAGATAATAAAGCGCTTAGAGATAGGCGCTTCTTTTTTTAGATATTATGAAAATTGTATTTCTAGATTCAGCAACTTTAGGAGTGGATATTGATTATTCAATAATCGAAAAATTGGGAGAGCTTACTCTCTATCCTTTTACATCACCTAATGAAGTTGCCAAGCGAGTAAAGGGAGCTGATGTTGTAATTGTAAATAAGGTTAAAATGTTCAGCGATGAGATTAATGCTGCTGCAAGGTTGAAGCTTATTTGTGTTGCTGCAACAGGAACCAATAATGTAGATACAAACTACGCCAAATCAAGAGGTGTTGAGGTGAGAAATGTAGTTGGATATTCAACAGAAAGTGTTGTTCAGATAACTTTTGGAGCCATACTTGCTCTTGCTAATCATACTATCTATTTTGACAATGTTGTTAAAAGCGGTGAGTATTCCAGGAGTCTCCATTTTACTGATACAGGAAGAAATTTCTCTGAAATTTCCGGAAAAAACTTTGGAATTATTGGAATGGGCAATATTGGCAAAAGAGTTGCTGAAATTGCAACTGCGTTTGGAGCAAATGTTATCTATTTTTCAACTGCCGGAATTCCTCACTGTAAAAAATATCCAGCTGTCTCTTTAGAGGAACTTCTCTCTATCTCAGATATTATTTCAATTCACTCACCTCTGAATGAAAGAACAAATAATCTGATTACAATGAAGGAGATAAAGATGATGAAACCTGATGCTCTTATTGTCAATATGGGCAGAGGTGGCATTGTGAATGAGAAAGATCTTGCAAAGGCAATCGATTTTGCTCTTTTGGGAGGGGCAGCAACAGATGTTTACGAACAGGAGCCTATTCCTGAAGATCACCCATTTTTAACCGTAAAAAATAGAGAGAGATTAATACTTACTCCTCATATTGGTTGGGCAGGGGAGAGGGCGAAAAAAAGGCTGCTAGAGGGTATAGCAGCCAATATTGAAACTTTTTTAATTGGTAATTCACTTTAGAGGTGAGTCCGGTTCCTTTTTCATAAATGAGTATTCAAGTTTATCTACCAATCTTGGAAAAAATTTGTTAAGTATAACTGTCAGCTTCCCAATATTTGTTAAGATAACTTGAGCTTTTCTCTTTTTAATCCCTTTAATGAGACGTGATGCACACTCCTCAGCTGTCATCATTTTACTCTCCTCTCTTGGAGTTTTTCCTTGATGAGATCCATCTGCTGTTAAAGCTTTTTCTCTTATGGAGGAGGCTGTAAAGCCTGGTGCGAAAATCATAACGTGCAGATTGTCTTTGAGATGTTCTATCCTTAATGTATCAAGAAATCCGTAAACAGCAAATTTAGAGGCGGAGTAACCTGTTCTGGCTGGCAATCCTTTAAAACCCGCTATAGATATAACTCCTACAACAGATCCTTTAGTTTCCAAAAGCCAGGGGAGTGCATATTTTGTGCAGTATACTGTTCCCCAAAAGTTGACATCCATAAGGTTTTTGATAACAGAAAGATCTAGATCTTTAAACATTGCCCGCATTGAGATTCCGGCATTATTTACCAATATATCTACTCTGCCATATTTGGCCACTGTCTGCTCTACAAGATTTTTACACTCCTCTTCTATTGAAACATCTGTTTTTACACATATTACTTCGGTGGAAGGGGATAGCTCTTCTTGCAATTGCAATAGCCTCTCTAAACTTCTGGCTGCAATTGTAAGTCTGGACCCTTCAACGGCAAATGCTCTTGCCGCTGCCAGACCAATTCCGGAGCTTGCTCCTGTAATAATTACAACCTTCTCTTTTAGAGTTTTCATTCTGTAGAATTAAACAACCTTTTCGGTAGATTTATCTTGCATCTCCTCTCCCTTGTATGCTCCCTTTTTTAGATTTTCAGCAATAGCTCCAAATGCGTTAAGTGTGTACTCAACATCTTCGAGAGAGTGCATAGCAGTTGGAATAATTCTGAACATAAGAACTCCTTTTGGTACTACCGGGTAGACAACTGCTGAGCAGAAAATTTTATGATTCTCACGAAGGTCTATAAGAATATTTGTAGCCTCCGCAACATTTCCCTGAAGGAATATTGGAGTAACACAGGCTTCTGCTTTTCCAATATCAAAACCTCTCTCTCTCAATCCTTTTTGAAGAGCTCTGGTTATTGTCCATAGCTTCTCTCTTAACTCCGGTTTTGTGCGAATAAGCTCAAGTCTTTTAAGATTCCCCTCAACTAGAGGCATTGGGAGAGATTTTGCGTATATCTGTGAACGAAGGTTGTATCTGAGATAGTTGATAATATGCTTATCTCCGGCAACAAAACCACCTATGGAGGCCATCGATTTGGCAAATGCTCCAAAGTAGAGGTCTATTTCGTCAATTACACCGTAATATTCAGAGGTGCCTCTTCCGTTATCACCCATAACTCCAAATCCGTGAGCGTCGTCAATAAGTATCCGAAAATTAAATTTTTTCTTTAATTCTACAATTTTATCAAGTATTCCTAAGTCTCCGGTCATACCGTATACTCCCTCGGTGATTAGAAGTATTCCTCCTCCTGTCTCTTCGGTTAATTTTGTTGCTCTTGCAAGTGCCTTTTCACATTTCTCAATGTCGTTGTGCGGATAAACAATCCTTTGACCCATATGGAGTCTTACTCCATCCATAATACAAGCGTGAGCTTCTGAGTCATAGACAATAATATCGTGTCTGTTTACCAGAGCATCAATTGTTGAAACCATACCTTGGTAACCAAAGTTGAAGAGGTATGCATCCTCCTTTAGCTCAAACTCTGCCAACTCTCTCTCCAGTTGTTCGTGGAGGGCAGTTTGTCCCGACATCATTCTGGCGCCCATCGGGTAGCCTAATCCCCATTTTGCAGCAGCTTCTGCATCTGCTTTACGAACCTCCGGGTGGTTTGCTAGACCGAGGTAGTTATTGAAAGTCCAGGCTAGTACCTCTTTGCCGTTGAATGTCATTCTTGGCTCAATTTGGCCCTCTAGCTTTGGAAACATAAAGTATCCGTGTGCTTTCTTTCTGTATTGGCCGAGAGGTCCCCCCTCGTCGTTTTTTATTCTTTCAAAAATGTCCATTTATAAATATGTTTAAGTATATCTTAGTCTTCTTCCAATCCTCAGTATTGTTGTTCTTTTTATACCATTTAGCGAGCATAGCTTGTTTATGGAAACACCCGTTCTTTGCGCTATACGGCCTAAAGTATCGCCACTTTTAATAGTCCAGTATCGGATCTTTTCAATCTCTTTTTTGTACTCAAAGTGTTTGGAATTTAAAAGAAAAATATTGTTATGAACTGTATAGTTGTTAAAGTCCACTAAATCGTTTGGATTGATAGGGTTGCCCAGATATCTGGTTTCAAAATGAAGGTGATTTCCTGTGGATCTTCCTGTACTCCCTCCTAGGCCGACAATCTTTCCGGAGCTAATAGTATCTCCTGGATTGACAATGATTTTGCTAAGATGTGCGTAGAGTGTTTCTAATCCGTTAAAATGTCTTACAACAACATAATATCCGTAATCTCTAGCTCGTTTAGTGATCCTTACAACTCCATCAAATGCAACGGCAACACTATCTCCTTTGTCTACCTTAAGGTCAATCCCGTAATGGAATCTCCATTTTCTAAATCCAAAATCAGAGGTAATGTGTCTTGACCCAGGATGAGAAAAATTACTCAGGTCTATTTTTATGGTATCCTTCATATTTTTGAGATCTACCTGATATGGATTAACTTTTGAATCACTCCAGATATCATACTCTTCAGGTAAATCATTAAATTCCACCAATCTAATCAGATCATTTATTGCAGGAATTTCTCGCGTTAGATCTGGTTTGAAAAGTGGATGGTCAGAAAAAGAGGGGGAGGATTGTATCCTCCTCCTTAGTGAAGCATCAGAATTGAGTGGTAAAAGCAACCATACTGTGAGTAAAATAGTTGTTATTACCCCTCTTTTAAGCGTCAATTTTAGCGTATTTTGCATGAGTCTCAATAAATTCTCTGCGTGGCGGAACTTCATCTCCCATTAACATTGAGAAGATTCTGTCTGCCTCTGCAGCATTGTCTATTGTAACTTGTCTTAAAATTCTTGTTTCTGGGCTCATTGTTGTATCCCAAAGCTGTACAGCATTCATCTCTCCAAGACCTTTGTATCTCTGAAGTGAAACCCCGGTCTCTTTTCCTCCTCCAATCTGTAAAGTAGCCTCTTTACGCTCCTCTTCACTCCAGCAGTAACGCTCCTGTTTTCCTTTTCTTACAAGATAGAGAGGAGGTGTTGCAATGTAGACATAACCACTCTTTATGAGGTCTAGCATATGTCTGAAAAAGAAGGTGAGAATAAGTGTGGCAATGTGACTACCGTCAACATCGGCGTCGGTCATTATTATAACTTTGTGATATCTGAGCTTTGATAGGTTGAGGGCCTTGCTGTCCTCTTCTGTTCCTATAGTGACACCAAGTGCGGTGTAAATGTTTCTTATCTCTTCACTTTCAAACACTTTGTGCTCCATTGCCTTCTCAACATTAAGAATCTTACCTCTTAACGGAAGGATAGCCTGAAATCCTCTGTCTCTGCCTGTTTTTGCCGTTCCACCTGCCGAATCTCCCTCGACTAGGAAAATTTCGCATTTTTCCGGATTTCTATCACTACAGTCTGCCAGTTTTCCGGGAAGACCTGCACCGGACATTACTGTTTTTCGCTGAACCATCTCACGTGCTTTTCTGGCAGCGTGTCTAGCTGTTGCGGCAAGGATTACCTTATCAACTATATTTTTTGCATCTTTTGGATTCTCCTCAAGGTAGTTCTCGAGTGCTGCAGTGGTTGCTTGTGAGACTGCTGCCATTACCTCTGAGTTACCAAGTTTTGTCTTTGTCTGCCCTTCAAACTGAGGTTCGGCAACTTTAACTGAGATGATAGCTGTTAAACCTTCACGAAAGTCAGAAGCGTCAATCTCAAATTTAAGTTTAGAGAGTAGGCCATTTTTATCTGCGTAATTTTTAAGAGTAGTTGTCAATCCTCTTCTGAAACCGCTAAGGTGAGTACCTCCCTCTATGGTGTTAATGTTGTTAACGTAAGAGTGAATATTTTCAGAGAAGCCGGTGTTGTATTGCATAGCAATCTCAATAGGCATTCCTGCTTTGTCTCCCTCAAGATAGATAGGCTTTTCAGTGAGTTTCTCTCTTGTTCCGTCCAGATATTTTACAAACTCAAGAAGACCTAATTCTGAATGAAAAATCTCTCTTCTTGGAATTTCCTGTTCTGAATCATCTCCATTCTCCTGATCTCTGTAGTCCTCCATTACAAGCCTTACATTTTTGTTAAGGAATGCAAGTTCTCTAAGCCTTGTTGTAAGGATATCATAATTATAAACTGTTCCGAGTACGAATATTTCAGGATCAGGACTAAAGGTAATAACAGTTCCTCTTCTATCTGATTCTCCAACTACTTTAACAGGATATTGAGGAACACCTTTGCGGAATTCCTGCATATAATGCTTTCCGTCTCTGTGAACCTCTGCAATTAAATGGTGAGAAAGTGCATTTACACAAGATACACCTACTCCGTGCAGACCTCCTGAAACTTTGTAAGAATCTTTGCTGAATTTTCCTCCGGCGTGTAATACAGTAAGCACAACCTCAAGAGCGGACCGCCCCTCCTTTTCGTGCATATCTGTGGGTATTCCCCTTCCGTTATCTTCTACTGTGATTGAGTTATCCGGATTAATCTTTACCAGAATCTCCGTGCAGTATCCTGCAAGTGCTTCGTCTATTGAGTTGTCGACTACTTCGTAAACCAAATGGTGTAAACCTCTGCTTCCAACATCTCCTATGTACATCGAAGGTCTTTTTCTTACTGCCTCAAGCCCTTCCAATACCTGAATACTATCAGCGGAGTATTGTCCGCTGAGTGTTGGGGATCCCTGTTCTGTCATATAGAATTTATCTCTTATTTAAGAGGCAAAGTTAATTAAAAACAGGAAAAAAACCTAATATTAAAGTGTGATAATCACCCCTGCTCCTATGTTAATTCCTCTGTATGCATAGTCGGTTAACCAAACCCCTTTTGAATTGAGCAGATTGTTACCTTTTAAGTAAAATTGAAGTTTAGAACTATATGTGTATCTGGCTGATATATTAAGTGAGGTAAATGGATTTGTCTCTGTTGGAGTATCTCCAATATTCATTAGATCTCCTCTGTTTAGAACCGGCATTGAGGATCTGTGAACAACCTCTGCGCTGGCAGAGACTCTACCCATCCAGTTGTATCTTGCGTGGACGGCCATTTCAAACGGAGCGTGGTTGTATGATGGTAGTGAATCTGGTCTCGCATAGTGGTTATATTGTGCTTTTGCACCCGCTTCAAAGGCCCCTGATTTCCACGATAACTCTCCTCCGGCTGAAAACTTGTTGAGGGATGCATAATCTGCTTGAAAAACATTTATCATACCGCTTGTAGTTGCTTCATCGGCTATTCTAAAGAATATCTCATCTCTGTACCTTGTGTATGAGCCATATATATGATATGAGAATCTGTCCACTATCTGCCCTTTGAATCCGGTTCTTCCAAGGAATGGTATTTCGGTATTTTTAAGTTCAATTGACTGGCTGATGAAGTTGTTCTCTTGAAGTAAAGTGCCGTAGCTTCTGAAAATTGTACCTCCGTCTGCTTCTGCATAAAACCAGAGGCTTGATGGTACTAGTGAGATGGATGCTTTGCCTTTGAAATAGATATCAAATCCTTCGCTGTTTGGCTCCATCGATTTGTTAATCTTAACACCAGCTTCCAGCAACCATCTTTTTTGAGTAAACAGATATCTTGGGTGAACAGTAAGAGACATTCTGTTAAAGTCTGGCGACTTCGAGCTCTCCGCACTTTCAAATTCAATTGAGGCCAGTATTTTGTGGTTTTTACTAAATGATGGTCCTATCTCTGCTTTTAATTTGAAATAATCCTCTGTAACATTAAATGCGTTAATTCTGGAGAGGTCATTTGTGTATCTGTAATCTGCAGAGAGGAGGTAGTGAAAAGCTTTTGGTGATGAGTTGGTGGAACGAACATATATACCTCCGTTAAATGAGTTAAATCGTCTGGAAATGGTGTCCATCATTTGACTCATTGATAAAGATTCTGGATTTACAACGATTGGAGAGGATCCAATGAGTTGCGAAAAACCATAAAATGAGGCTAGTTCGTTTGATCCGGAGAGATTTATCCCGGCCATTCCCTTCTCCCAAGAGTATTCAAATGCTGCTCCTGCATTGTTGTTGTACTGGGGGGCTTTAATCTCATTTATCTTACCAAAATATGAGGAGTGAAGAGCGTGCAGAAGAAGGGTCATTCCCTCCGGGAGGTTTGGTTGGTAATGGATGTTGGCATAAGGGGCCAGAGGAAATGCGGCAGCAAGCTCGGCCTGGAAAACAGGATGCCTCTCCATACCTCTCTTTTCAATTTGTGCCGATGGAAGAGGGGAGAACTCGTATAGATCTCTTACAGGTTTGTTAAATACGGTATAATCAAAAGAGAGATCAAATCGAGTAATGGAATCAGATATTGTTGTGGGAAGTTTGCTTTTGATTATCTCCATTAGTTTTCCGTCAAACTCCCTTCTAACTTCAAGAGTAGGGTCAATTTTCTGTTGAGCAGATAGAGTAATGCTTCCGAAAATTAGTGCTAGTATATATATTGAAAATCTTTTCATTATCCTCTGGAATTTAATTTGTCTAATCTCATTTTTAACTGATCTGCGATATCGTCTTTTTCACCCTGCTTATAGCTCTCCAGGATGCTCTCGTATGTTGCTTTAGCCTGTTCCCAGTTTTCTCTTTCTGCATATGAATCACCTAAAAGAATAAAGCTTTTTGCCAGCCAATATGTATGTGGTGTGCCGGAATCGGAGAAAGAGAAAGCCTCTCTCTCTACTGCTTCAAAATCACCATTGTCAAAATGGTTAGCAATAATTAGGTAGGCCGCCTCAGCTCCCTCTTTGGTCATTTTGTTTGAAGTAAGCTCTTTTAGTATTGGCATAGCCTTAGACCTGTTTCCTGTAAGGTAATATGATTTTGCCTCAATATATTTTATCTCCCGAAACTGCAAATCGCTTAATCCCCCTTTGTCCATTCTTTCGGCCTCTGCAATGGCGTTTTCATACTGCTTGTCCATAAAGAATGAGGTGAGCCGTCCCATAAGTGCTTCTTTTTTATTGTTTTCCAGTCTTGCAATTAGGACTAGAGATGAGTATCCCTCCAGTGCTTGTTTGTAGTTCTCCAGAGAGAAGGAGATTTTTGCATAGTTGAGAGTTGCTAACTCTGTAAATGAACCCTCTCCAATCTCCATCACTTTTTTGTAAGAGTCAAGTGCAAGTTCTGGTTTGCCTGTTTTACTGTATGAGTCTCCTAGATAAAATAGAGCTTGTGCCTTTTTAGGACTTGACGGATAGGTTGATATGAAGGTAGAGAGAGAGTTAATTGCTCCACCGAAATTTCCGTTTAGATATATTCGCTCTGCTGAGGAGAATAGTATAGATTCTCTGTCTGAGATGCTTCGGCTTTTTGAAAGTCCACTTTGATCAAGATATGCTAGGAACTCCTGAGCCTCTCCTCTCTCGTGGTATATGTTTTCAATACCAGCCAATGCGTCTTGAGCCTCCTGTGATTGAGGAGCTACAGTTAAAATCTGTTTGTAGTATTCAATAGCTTTTGTATGATTCTCCTTATTAAGTTCAATCAAACCGAGTTCCAGTAGTGACTTTGGATAGTAGCTGCTCTCTTTGTATTTTAAATTTAGCTCTGTAAAATATTTTGTGGCAGTAGCGTAGTCTCCTGTCTGTACAAGCGTCCTTCCCAATTCGTAAATAATCTCGGGATGGAGGTTGCTTCTCTCTGAAGAGTTTAGAAGTCTTTCTAACGCAATTATTTTTTCGCTATTCTCACCCGATAGACCTTTTGCAATTGCCAGTTGATAATTTGCATATGCATATGCATCAATTTGCGATGATGGAATTGTTGAGAATATATCTGCTGCTGCTTGATATTTTCTCTGCATAAAGAGTGCATCTCCAAGTCTTAATCTCGCTTCTGTAGTCAGTTTTCCGGATGAACCCTGAGAGATATATCTGCCAAACCACTGCTCTGCCTGAGGGAAATTCCCATTTTTAAAATATGAATATGCAAGATTGAATATTGCAATAGGATATTCGGCACTCTGTCTGAATCTTGAGTTTGATACCAGAGATTGGTTAATATCAATTGATTTTTGAAACTGATTATCTCTGTATTGAGCCTCTGCCAACCAAAATCTTGCTAGGTCGCGGATTCGGTCATTATAGTTGCCGTTTGAAATTGATAGCTCTAGAATTGGGATTGACTCACGGAATGCACCAAGTTCAATTAGCTCTATTCCCCTGAGAAGTGAAGCCTTTTGAAGATTGACAGCATCTTTAGGCTGAGGGAATCTTATATGACGCAGGGCCTCAATGGCAGATTTGTAATCTTTGTTGATAATTGATGCAGTAGCGATATAGTTTTGAATCTCATTGTATTTTGAATCTGAAGGGGAGTATTCAGAGAGATACTGTTTGAAAACATTTATGTCTTGGTTCAGATCAAATGAGAGCTTTGCAAAATTAAACATTGCATCCTCTCTTATTGCTTGGTCGAAATTATATCTGGTTGCATTTCTGAATGCAATGAGAGCAGATTGTTTGTTCTTAATTTGAATGTAGCTGTGGCCAAGATGATATTGAGCATTTTGAGATATTGTGTCCTCTGTGGTTCCAAGCTGATTGAAGGCATCTGCTGCCTGCTGGAAATTTCCAAGAGAGTATGCAATGATTCCTGAATAGTATATGTCTTTGCGACTTAAATCTGTGCTGGAGAATTTGAATTGCTCAAAGTAAAAGTTTGCCTTTGGGGAATCTCCTGTCGCAAAATATGCTTCAGAGAGAAATCTTGCTGTTTTTGTTTTGAATTCTCCGGTTAATTCGTGAAATATGCGCTCACCCTCTCTTATGACCTCTTCATACTCCTTTAGCATAAATCTTGACTCCATTGAATAATAGGATGCCAAAGCTGCGAATCTAGGATCTTTTTCAATTTTGGAGAATTGATCAATCGCTTTTCTAAAATCTTTTTGCATATATGAGAGATATGCTAGATAGTATTTAGCAGGATTTGTAAAAGACGTTGTTGTAAAGCCAATTACTTTATTAAAAAAGGTTTCGGCCTCAGTAAGCCTGCCGGTTCTCATAAGACTGTAGCCCTTCATAAAGTTGAATTCGTTATTTTGAACGGGAGAGAGGCTCTTTGTATTGATGTCACTCATAATCTCCTCTGCCTTCAAATAATCTTGCTGATTGAAGAGGTAAGAGGCTTGGTTAAGTCTTACTGTCTCTTTTTCGCTTGAATATGGGTATTTGTCTAAATAATCATCTACAAGTCCTTCAATATTAGGGTAGCTTAGCTTGATCGCACAGAGCACTTTTAGAGCTTCCGCATCTGCCATCTCTGTCTCACCTTTTGTCCTTGCAGAGGTTAAAACCTCTTGAACGGCATTCATAGCTGCAGGATACATAGCTCTTTCGTAAAATTGCCAGGCATTGTCTAACTTCTGTCTGTAACCTTGGTTTCCCTGAGAGAGGGCCGTTGTGGTTATACTAAACAGTAAGAGGATTGTATATGCAAGTTTGTAGATTCCTTTCATTTTAATCAAACTTTAAGAAGATGTCGTTATTTAGATGCCAAATTTAGTAAATTTGCATCAATAAACAGCAATCATCATGCCTACAGAGCCTTTTGAACCAATTATTGAGATACAGAATGCAGATATTGTTAAGGAGGAGAGTCTTATCATATCGGACCTTAATATAACAATTAACAAGGGGGAGCTTGTCTATCTTGTTGGACGTGTGGGGAGCGGAAAAACATCAATAGTGAAGACAATTATTGGTGAGATTCCTCTTATAAAAGGTGAGGCAAAAGTGGCTGGATATACTCTCTCGAAACTCTCTCCAAAAAAAATCCATTTACTTAGAAGAAAGATAGGGGTAGTTTTTCAGGATTTTCAGCTTTTAACTGATAGAAGTGTTTATGATAACCTAAAATTTGTTCTTCAATCAACAGGGTGGAAGGATAGTTCAGGAATGGACTCTGTAATTAAGACACGACTTGAGAGTGTTGGTATGCAATTAAAGGCTCATAAGATGCCTCACCAGCTTTCAGGAGGAGAGCAGCAAAGGGTAGCTATAGCAAGGGCTTTATTGAATAATCCGGAGATTATTCTTGCTGACGAACCTACCGGTAATCTTGATTCTGAGACATCTACAGACATTATGAATCTTCTTATGAAGATACACTCTCAGGAGGGCCCGGCAATTATTATTGTAACTCATAACCGTTCAATTGTTAAGAGGTATCCTGGAAGGGTTTTGTTGTGCGAAAATCTATCTTGTACAGAGATTGAGGCAATTCAGGAGATAGATATCACAAGGTTGCTGGATGATGATTTTCTTATCTGATGATGGAAAAAAGCGAAAGATATTTTAGAATTCTGGGATGGTTTGAGAAAAATATGCCCGTAGCGGAAACGGAGCTTGATTATAACTCCCCTTTTGAACTTATGGTTGCTGTGGTTCTCTCTGCCCAGTGTACAGATAAAAGGGTCAATATGGTTACTCCGGCCCTTTTTGAGAGGTTCCCTAATGCAGAGGCAATGTCCAAGGCCTCTCCTGAGGATATTCTTCCCTATATTGCATCTGTTACTTTCCCAAATAATAAAAGCAAACATCTTTCCGGACTGGCAATGGTTTTGGTGGATAAATTCAACTCTGTTGTACCTGATGATCCTGCTGAGCTCCAGAAACTCCCCGGGGTGGGTAGAAAAAGTGCAAATGTTATTGCTTCTGTAATTTTTGGTAAGCCCTTAATAGCTGTTGATACACACGTTTACAGGGTTTCAAGAAGGCTGGGTCTCTCTTCCGGAAAGGATGTTCTCAGTGTGGAGAAGGATTTAACCAACAACATACCAGAGGAGAAAAGAGCGATTGCTCACCATTGGCTTATTCTTCACGGCCGGTATGTATGTCTTGCCAGAAAACCAAAATGCACCGGCTGCGGGCTCAGTGCATTTTGCAAGTTTTATAATGAAAAAGAGTTATGATAACATTTTATAAATTATGATATCATATTTTCTATTGTACTCAGTTCTATAAATGAAGCTCCTGCCTGAACCCCAAAACTACCGGCTAAAACTCCAATCATATCAGATTTTTTTGCCAGATTATCATCCACAAGTTTTTGAGCAGATTCTTTAACAAAATCATCTTTTGACGGGACAAGAGAGACAAAGTAACTATAAACTCCAAATGATAGGGCCAACTCTCTCATAACATTTGGTTTATAGCATTTGGCGTGAATGGGGACCATCGGCCTCAATGCCGATACATATCTTCCGGTCCTTCCTGTCATTGTGTCTATTACAATATGCTTTATGGGTAGTTTGGTAGTAGCAAAGACAATTGATCTGGCGAGTACCTCTGCAGTAGGCCAGGTAACATCTCCAACCTTAAGTTCTGTGCAAGGAACCATATGCTGTTCAATCTCCTTAGCAATAGTTGCCATAGTTCTTACAGATTCAACAGGATATTTGCCGTTGGCAGTCTCACCGCTTAACATTATTGCATCTGTGCTCTGAAAAATTGCACTTGCAATATCGTTAACCTCCGCTCTTGTTGGCCTGGGATTGTCAATCATTGTATGAAGCAACTGGGTTGCTACTATAACAGGTTTATGCTTTGAGTGGCATTTGTTAATTATGTCTCTCTGGATTACCGGTATCTTTTCTGCCTCAATCTCAACTCCAAGGTCTCCTCTTGCAATCATAATTCCGTAGCAGTTGTCAATGATTTCGTCAATATTGTCAACGCCCTCTTTATTTTCAATTTTTGCGATGACTTTAAGGTGACCTTTGTGTTTTTTTATGATTTTATTAACAGCATCAAGATCTGATTTGTTTCTTACAAATGAATGTGCAACAAAGTCAAGTTCGTTCTCAATAGCCCATACTATAAAATCGTGATCTTTTTGAGTAATTGATTCAAGTTTTGTTGATACGTTTGGTACGTTAATGCTCTTTTTGCCTTTAATAACACCGTCATTATCTACCTTACACTTAAGTTTTCCATTGCTTTTTTCTTCAACTACTAGCTTAATCTCACCGTCGTCAATAAGAATATTAGCTCCAACAGGGACATCCTTTACAAAACCAGAGTAGTTTGTGTAGAGGAGAAAGTTTCCGGAGATGCCGTTAACATCATCTGCAAAATAGACTGTATCTCCTCTCTTTACTTTGAACCCTTCAGGAGGATTCATCTCGGTAAGTCTTATTTCTGGCCCTTTTGTGTCAATTAGTAAGGCAATTTTGTCTGATACGCTCCTTGTGTTTTTTACTATTTCCAAAGAGGAATCCAGTGTTGTGTGTGCAGAGTTAATTCTCACGACATTCATCCCCTCTTTATAGATTGATTCAATAAATTTGGGGCTGCAGTTTCTGTCTGATACTGTGCAGACAATCTTTGTTTTCTTTTGAATCATATTTCTCGCTAAATTTGCTACAAAAGTAATCCATTTATTTGAAAAGCGAAAGGCATAACACTTTACTGCACGATTTCAGAATGTATCTCAGGCTTGAGAGATCAATGTCATCCAATACTATCTCCTCTTACGAGTCAGATATTGAGATATTTCTTCTTTATTGTGAAGATTCCGGAGAGGAGGTAGGTAACACCACTTCTGATGTGGAATCCATAATATCTTCATATCTTGAAAAGAGGGTTAAAGATGGCCTTTCAAAAAGATCGCAGGCAAGGGTAATAAGTTCACTTAGAGCTTTTTTTAAATTCTTGGAGATTGAGGGAAAATTTGATGGAGACCCTACAGAGAAGATAGAGTCGCCAAAGGTAGGCAGACATATTCCTGTTGTGCTATCTGTTTCTGAAATAGAACAAATTATATCATCTGTAGATCTCTCTCTTCCCGAGGGTCATCGAAACAGGGCTATTCTGGAAGTACTCTACTCTTGTGGGCTTAGAGTTACTGAATTGGTTTCGTTGAGAATTTCTGATGTGTTTTTGGAGGAGTCATTTGTAAGAGTTACCGGTAAGGGAGATAAGCAAAGACTTGTCCCAATAGGAGAACCGGCCTCTGATGCTATCAAAACTTATATCTCCGGCAGGGGGAGAGAAATAGTTAAACGAGGGAATGAGGAGATACTCTTTCTGAGCAGAAGAGGAACAAAGTTGTCAAGAGAGATGATATTTATAATGTTAAGAAAACAAGCTGCAATTGCGGGTGTTTTAAAAGATATTTCTCCTCACACATTTCGTCATTCATTTGCATCTCATTTGGTTGAAAATGGGGCAGATTTAAGAGCTGTTCAAGAGATGCTAGGTCACTCAAGTATTCTAACCACTGAGATATATACTCATCTTAATAGCGAGCGCTGGAGAGAGGGAATCCTAAAGGCACATCCAAGAAGATAGAGTATTTTACTATATTTGCTATCCAAAATTAATTTCAATGCAAAAACTGACAATTATAATTATTGCCACGCTGTTTGTACTCTCTACAGAGAAACTTTACTCAACAGACACTACTTCTCACCGAGTTATTGACTCCGTTGTAGTTACTACTAACAGACATCTCTTAAAACGCACATTAGTTCCAAATTCAATAAACATTATAAATGCTTCAAAACTTGAGCCATCCGTTAATTCTGCCTTACTTCCATCTCTTGGCAAAGAGGTCCCCGGACTTTTTGTGACACAGAAAGGTGTTACAGGATTTGGAGTATCTGAGGGTTCAGCCGGAGTAGTTAATATTAGGGGAATTGGACAGGGGAACAAGGTTCTTCTTATGATGGACGGACAACCTCAGTTTGCAGGGATTTTTGGACACTCATTACCCGATATATATGTTGCGTCTGATGCTGAGAGAGTAGAGGTTGTAAGGGGGCCCGGATCTTTGGTTTATGGATCTAACGCAGCTGCAGGTGTTATAAATGTTATAACTCACAAACAACTTGAAGATGGGTTTAGATTAAAAGGACGTTTTATGTACGGTTCTTATAACACTCAGAAATACCTTTTAAGTAGCGGATTTGCAAAGGGGAAATTCTCTGGCTTTGTATCTGTTAATCACGATAAAACTGATGGCCATAGAGAGAACTCAGGATTCCGGATAACAAATGGTTACATTAAATCTTCTTACAAATTAAGCCAGAACTTTAAAATTTCCGGGGACTTCTCTATTGCTAAAACAGTCTCTCAAAATCCAGGAGAGTCCTTTAAGCCAATTTTTGAAAATACGATGGACATTTTAAGAGGTAATGGATCCATATCACTGGAAAACAACACTGGAAAATTTAGTGGAGCACTGAAAGGCTTTTATGGTTTTGGAGACCACTATATAAATGATGGCTATTTTGAAGGTGGTACACCTCGCGAAATGATGTTCAAATCGTATGACCATAATTCCGGTATTATGCTATATCAGAGTTACATTGGAAATAATGGGACAACAATAACTGTTGGGGCAGATTTTAAAAATTGGGGAGGCAATGCCTCTAATGTACCGGTTAAAAACTCCTCAGCTGTAGAGGTTGAGCTTGTTGATAAAAACGTATCAGAAATTGCTGGATATGTTATTGCTCAACAGGAGTTCTTTAAGGTGTTGAATATAAACGCAGGACTCAGATATGAAAATAACTCTATTTTTGGCGGGGAGTGGGTTCCTCAGGCGGGAGCAACTTTGAACTTGATTAAAGGAAATACAATTAAATATGTCTTTTCTAAAGGATTTAGAAGTCCAAATATTAGGGAGATGTTTATGTTTCCTCCTCAAAATCCTGATTTGCTGCCTGAGAGATTTTTCAACAACGAGGTCTCAATTCTTCAAACTCTTTGGGATGGGAGGTTAAGTGCCGAGGTGGCATTTTTCCTGGTCACCGGAGAGAATCTTATTCAGATAGCATTTATTGATGGAAAACCGAGAAATGTAAATACAGGAATTGTAAATAATAGAGGTTTTGAAGTAGAATTGAGCGGAGAAATTGCAAAAAATCTTTATTTCTCTTCAAACTACTCTTATTTAAAAATGAAGAATCCTGTATTAGCCGCTCCGGAAAATATGTTTAATGCAAATATCGAATATACTCCGGGAAAGTTTAGATTTAATGCTGGGGTACAGAGCATATCAGATCTCTATATTGCACTGGGTAACTCCCCTGTTAAGGAGAGCTATGCAGTTGTTAACGCTTCTGCTTCATACACCGGTAAAATTAATATTCTTAGATACACTATTTTTGCAAAAGGTGATAATCTAACCGGAGCCAAATACTCTATCAATTTTGGCTTTCCAATGCCTGGAAGAGTCTTTTCAGCCGGTATAAGTATTGATATATAGAGTACTCATCTATTTTTAAATTACTCCCACTCGATTGTTGCGGGTGGTTTTGAAGAGATATCGTAAACTACTCTATTAACCCCTTTTACCCTGTTTATTATATCATTTGAGACCTTTGCAAGAAATTCATATGGGAGGTGAACCCAGTCTGCAGTCATTCCATCTGTAGAGGTTACTGCTCTCAAGGCTATAGTATATTCATATGTTCGTTCATCTCCCATAACTCCTACACTTTTTACCGGGAGTAGTATTGCTGCGGCTTGCCACACTTTTTCATAGAGAGAGCTATCCTTTAATGATTTTATGAAAATAGCATCTGCCTCTTTTAGGATATTTAGTTTCTCTTCATTTATCTCTCCCAGAACTCTTATCCCTAAGCCCGGGCCTGGAAAGGGGTGTCTGGAGATTAGAGAGTGAGCTATCCCAAGCTCTCTTCCCACCCTTCTTACTTCGTCTTTGAAAAGGGATTTGAGAGGCTCTACTATTTTAAGTTTCATATAATCCGGTAGTCCACCAACATTGTGATGAGACTTAATTGTGGCGGATGGCCCATTTACTGATACAGATTCAATAACATCCGGATAAATAGTGCCTTGGGCCAACCAGCTTACATCTTCAATTTTATGTGATTCTGTATCAAAAACATCAATAAAAGTCTTACCTATTGCTTTTCTTTTTAGCTCAGGATCTGAAATTCCTTTAAGGGAATCCATAAATCTTTCACCGGCACGCACTCCAATTACATTTAATCCCATATGTTTGTATGAGTCAAGCACTGACTCAAATTCATCTTTTCTCAGAAGACCATTATCTACAAAGATGCAGTAAAGATTCTTCCCAATTGCTCTGTTAAGAAGTACAGCGGCTACTGTTGAGTCAACACCACCTGAAAGGCCAAGAATAACCTTGTCGTTACTAAGTTGTTCTTTAAGTTCTTTTACT
>Ga0265295_1002063_pt1 | contig 33207 bp, 28 predicted proteins | sample Munlansysbiofilm_FD_192503 | JGI IMG/M metagenome (GOLD analysis project Ga0265295, IMG submission 192503) | Leachate microbial communities from a municipal landfill in Southern Ontario, Canada - Methane capture system biofilm | ecosystem: Engineered > Solid waste > Landfill > Unclassified ... | reverse complement strand
CCCTGATGACGGTCGCGATCATCCTCTCGGCATCCTTCGCCGTCGGAATAGCCGTCGAAGAGAGCGATGACTCCGACGGATTCATACTCACCACCGCAGGTCTGATCCTCGTCTCGACGGGAACGGCCGCAGTCATCATCGGCGCAGTGGCCGGCGTCAGCTTCACAGCCGGATATCTTGTCGGTACAGCCCTAGCAGAAGGCGACGGAAGCACGCCGGACGAAGAGGTCCGCGGATATGAAGCGGAGACGATAGCCCAGCTCATCTCGGACGGCGTAGGGTTCACGGAAACTCAGATGGAGAGCCACTCCCAGATCTGGAGCCTCACGAACGAGCACTGGATAAGGCAGTCAGAACTTGCTGCATCGGAGCTTTGGATGGTCGGCGGGGATTATTCGCCCTCTGATGTCCTTTCCGTCTCGGGCACGTACCTGAATTCCTCTTACATGCTGGTCAACGCCGCAGTGCAGATCAACGAACAGTACTCGTCGCTTTCCCGCAGGGCCGACGCATGGAACAGCAGCACGCTCTACGACGACAAGATGTCCCTGGCGTTCACCTACGGGTCCAGGACACTGTCGACGACCGAGGGCTGGGGATGCACTGTTCTCACCGTGGCGGAATCCGTCGCGGGATACGATGAGGTGTATATCTCCGGCGGGGAGATGTGGGCGTTCGGATCTGACAGCGCAACGCTGACATCCGCATCCGGGGACGTCTTCACGATCACCGGCGGACACGCGGACCTGGACGATTATCCGAAGTTTGAACCCGGAGTGTACAGGCTCCAGACCGGCGTGAGCTACGCCGGGTCGATCCTCCCGGTGTACAGCTTCTCCGCCGCCGACGTGAACGCCGGCATGGTCCTCAGGTCCGGCGATGTCACGAAGCTCGCCCAATACGAGGGCGGAAAGGTCATCGTCGACGGATACCAGTACGACGGGATCTCCCTGTCGATCATCCCCGACGGTGCCGCAACTAGGACTGTGGACCTGACGGAGACCCTGTCGGCATACGGCGATCTGCTTCAGACCGTGTTCGAGACAATGGGCAATGCCAATTCGTCCGCCAAGGCGGTTTGGAACATCTACAACGCCACCGGGAAGGCCTCGACGTATCTGACGACGCTTACGGTCCCGGACAACTACGCTAACGTGGACCTGACGGTGGCCCAGAAGGAGATCCTGACAGTGCTGGCGCTGGAGCAGCTTTCAGAGTACTATCAGAGCAACTCCGGAGCGCTGAAGACGCAGAACTACGTCATGTCGGATGACTCGATGTCGTTCTTTGTCCGCGGGGACATCAAGGATTCGAACGGGTCCGTCCTCTACGAGAACGCGATCTACACGCCGTTCTACTACTTCGAAGGGGAAACGGTCGCGAACGGGACCAACGTCCAGACACAGAGGTGCATCGTGGCGATATGGGATTTCGATGTGGAATCCATCTCTTCGTGGGACCGTGCGGCCTCCACCTCGTCGGCCAAGCTCATCGAGCTCGATCCCGGCGCAGAGCTGAACGTCTATGAGATGACCTACGGCGGCGAGATCGTGAACTCCATGGAACTAAAGGTCAACGAGATCACCCTCATCAAGGCCAACGACATGGACCACGATCCTCTGGATCCGCCTGACGGCAACAGGTTGAAGCTTGTGGTCATGGCCGTACTGTGCATCCTCGGGCTTCTCTGTGCCGTTTCGGGATACATGCAGGGCAGTATCGTCAGAATGGGAATCGGCATCGTGCTGATCGTCGCGGGGATCTTCCTCGCAGGATACATCGCCGAATTCCTGGACAAATACATCGGAGGCTACTTCTGACATGTCCGTAAACAGCGCATCCGCGCCTTCTGAGGCCTTCCGCCTCTCGGACGTGTCCGACTTCGGGGTGATCCGATGGATTTGAATTTCGAGCCCCTGGAGCCCATTCTGGGGGAATTGTGGACGATCATCGAGAACTGGTCCCTTGTGATCTGCATCGCCGGGGTGGCCTACCTCGCCTTCGCCGCATGGACTCACAAACCCGGCAAGATAATCAAAGCGTCGATCACGCTCATGGTCGGGATCCTGGGGGCGTTCCTGTGATAAAGGAGCTCATCCTCCCGGCTATGGCCGTCGGAGTAACGCTGACAGGATTCTGGCTGGGAGGCAGGGTCAGGGGCCTGGTCAATGTGATCATTCCTCTGAAGGACCCTGTCACGTGGCTGATCTTCGCGTTCCTCGCGTCCCTGTTCATCGTCCCCGGCATCGTCGACTGCCCGTGGAAAGCAGACAACGTGTATCTCGTATCCGCAGTCCTCGGATTCGTTCCGAGCTACGTCTACGGTTACAGCAGGACCGGCATCGACAAGGAATACGTAGCGGTCCACAACATCATCGACATCCGCCAGGGGGAGACCGTCAGGCCGCTGGTCATCTATTACGACAACCAGGGCAGGCAGTGCTTCCAGCCCCAGAGCATGTGCGAGATCCTGAAGAGACTGGTCTTCGGCGTCCACAACCCGCTGGAGCTGAACCGCGGGATGGTAAAGAGACACAGGACAATCGACCTGTCCGGCGACTATCTGCACATCAGAGTCCAGGCCATCGACGTCGTGGAGGTGCAGAGCACGCCCATCATCGTGGATAAGGTCCGCATCGGCACCTACAAGGCGAACCGCAACGGCATCGTCCGCAGCGGCCATAATGCCGGCGAACCGAAGTATCTCTTCCATTTCAAAGCAGAATCCCGCAAGTACACGATCTCGCCGACGGAGACCAACGAGCCCGCGGACTACTACGTCAACGGGGCGATCGCCGATCACGTCATGAGGAATTACGAAGGCATCTTGGTGAAGAGCATGGACAACGAGATCAAGCTCCGCACCCAGGGCGTGGAGCAGGGGGCGAAGATCCTCTCGCACCAGGCCGATCTGAAGCCGGGAAGCCATCTGTTCCGCGCATTGCTCGGCGATGTCCGCACGGACCAGGAGATGAAGAAGCGCATCGAGAAGATGAAGAAGGCCGAAGAGAGTGACGAAAATGAGTGAATCGGCGAACATGATGCACCCGGTACCCGACGACAACACCATGGAGATCGCCGAGTACGGCCCCAAGTACATGGACGTGAAGTCGTCCCTGTACATCTCCGACCTGATGATCGACTTCCTCAACACCGAGGCAAGGAGCGAATACGAGCAGCTTGACCTCGACGTCGCGGAGTTCATCCTCATCCACCGGCCGTATTGGCTGAACCAGGAGGTGCCGCATGCCGAGACCATCGAGCAGATGACCGCCGTACGCAGACTGAAGATCATCCTTCAGGACCTCTCGGCCATCGAGGAGATCGAGCTCACCAAGGCGGAGACGAAGCAGTTCGGCATGATGTCCTCCGCCGAGGAATACGGAAAACGCCTGGTGGAACGCGGGATGGATACAGAGCTCTTCAGAGCGATGTCCATCGAGAATGCCGACAGGCCGCTGACTTTCGAATCCATCCGCAGGATCAGGGACCACGATCTGGAGAAGCGCAGCGCCGAGGAGGAGTACGAGTACAAGCAGTATCTGAAGTACCTCAGAGAGGCGGAAGCAAGGGAGAACGAACGCATCCGCATTGCGAAGGAACGCGGCATCGAGCTCGTGGACGTTCCCGATCCGGAAGTGGACGGGGAGCAGGAACCCGATGCCGAGGAGGAATGGGACGAAGATTACATTCCGGGCGAAATCAGGCCCGAAGTAGTAGAATGGGTCACCGATCCGGAGGACGAGCCGCCGGATCTCGCGGAGCCCGAGTTGGCATTCCTTGAGAACATCATCATGTGCGACATCGACCTGATCGAGGACGAAACCGAAGAAAGGGTTGAAACCGAGGAACAAACGGAATGCACTGAAAACGGAACCGAAGAAACATTCGGGAACGGGGAACAAGCCGAGTGCAGTGAAAACGATGCCGAAGCAATGTTCGGAAACGAGGAACAAACGAAACGCAGTGAAAATGAGACCGAAGAAAGGTTCTGGAATGAGGAACAAACGAAACGCAGTGAAAATGAGACCGAAGAAAGGTTCTGGAATGAGGAACAAACGGAGTGCACTGAAAACGGAACCGAAGAAACATTGGTGTTCGATGACGAACCCGAGGGCGAAAGGCCGTCGATAAAAGAAATGATACTGGGTCTTTTCAGGAGGCACCGCAATGGTGACTGAATCGAGCCTCTTCGTGAACAACGCGAAGAAGATCAACTCCGCCTTCGACGACCTCATCGGATTCTACTCCGAAGGAGACTACCGCACCGGTTACGTACGCACATTCGCCATGCTGCTGTCCACCTGCATCCCGGACGGCATCATCGAGCAGAACCCGCTGTATGTGGATACCTGCGGCAAGTTCCCCCTAGGGCCCGACGATCGGGAGAGGATGTCCCGCGAGGCCTTCTTCCTGTACTTCAAGACGTTCGAGCAGATCATGCGCGACCTGTCGATGATAGGAGCCAGCAGAGAGGACTCCGACGTTGCCGGAAACATCGACGGGATGGCCATCAACGTCTTCTCGGAGTGGAGGTCCAACAATGCCTAACGAGATGGGCGAGCTGACGCAGGAGGAGTTCGACTACTCGGCCTTCTACGCCGATCTGTTCAAACCCGGACGGAACATCGTCTCCGACGGGGAGCGCGGCGGAGGGAAGACGCATACCGCGATGGCATACGCAGAGATGATCCTCTCCGGAAGATATCCTTTCGACAGGATCCCGAGGACGTTCCTACTGACGAATGTCATATTCATGCGTAAGGACGGCGAGTCCGAGGACGAATTCGAGGAGGACGACCCGCCGGGCGTGTTCCACATCTCGTCCATGGAGCAGATGTTCCGCATCATGACGTCAGTGACAGAGGAGAACGGCAGGGACGTGATGTTCCTTGTCGTGCTGGATGAGGCCCAGAACTATCTGCTCGCCGATTCCAACTCCGAAGAGACTAATCAGAACTTCCTAAGGCTCTACGGAATGACCCGCAAATTCAGCATGTGCCTGTGGATGCTCACGCCGGCGATCTCTAACCTGCCGCCGAGGGCAAGGAACTTCTCGGATCATCCCGACAAGCCCGGTTATGTCACGGCAAGGCTGTACAAGGACAAGGCCGTCGCGTTGGCATATATCAGACGCTGGCACTCTGCAACGAATTGGAAGCAGTGGGTAACCGTCAAGCTCAACACCGACCACAGGCCGACCAATCCGATGTTCGTCCCGGTGACGTCCTGGACCAGGAGGCCCGAGAACGTGGAGATCGGCGGATACTTCTACGACACGGGAGCATGCGCCGACTTCAGGACCTCGGTGAGCGAGGATCCGGCGAAGAGATTCGATTTCAGGGGTTTCATCAACGCCTGCTCCGACGTTTCGTCGTACAGATTGCAGTCCATCATGAAGTCGTTCTTCGACAGAACCGAAGAGGTACAGAAGAAGAGAACGGAGACGGACAGTCAGATCGAGCGCATACTCCGCCTGCGGTCCTGCAGCGTGAGATGGGACATAATTGCGAGATCGGAGGTCGATCAGAAGACGGGACGCTTCATGGCCGTGACCACTTGGCAGTCGAGATGCGACGCCTATCTGAAGAGACATCCCGAGCTCTGCTCAGACTCCGATTCCAAGTCTGACGGAAACGTTCCCGAGACCCTTGGAAGAGCAGCAAAACCGACGACCGTGTCCGAAAACGGGAGAAACGGAGGTTCGTTTTCAAAAATCGGAGCCAGCATAAAAAACGAAAACGAATCAGCGGGGGGTCGCGCGCGTGTATATATAGATAGAGATAGAGACGACAATAGGGGCCCCGGAGCGATCGAAGGTTCGTTATCAGACCTTCACGGAAAGGATGTGCCAGCCCCTACGGAAACGTTCATTCCGACACACGGCGAGGGAGGCGGATACCAATGACAGAGAGCATCATTTCGGTGACCTACCGGGGCAGAAGATACCGGATCCCCGTGGACGAATACGGCTTCGTTCCGGTGCATGCCCTGGTGCAGAGATTCCAGCAGTGCGGTTCCGTCAGGGACCTGAACGACAACGATTCGGTGCTATACCCGATGAGGTGCAAGCCCCAGGATATCGTGTCCTGGTGGGCCGATCCCGGGAGCGGCGACGTGCTGGGCCTGGACACGAAGGATTCGATCGTCTACGATGTTTCCTCGATCAGAGGCAAGGCCATGAGGAAGGCGCAGCGCAAGATCGGCGTGGTCTCGGAGAACAGGGCCGAGCAGAGACGCATACGCAAGGTGCTGGAAACGTCCTTCACCGCTGCTGAGCTGGAAGAGATGACAGGGAACGGTTCCTTCGTCATCAGGACCGTGCCGAGCTGCGGAGGAGCCACCGGGTACTATCTGAGGAAGCAGGACGGGGTGGAGGTTCCGCTCATCGTCATCGAGGAGAGGACCACCGCCGATGGCATCGTGCACGAGGTTGTGCATCATGCGAGGACCATGTTCTCAAGGAAGGGGATAACCCGCACCGCATTCCCCACCGAACGCGACGGGACGCTCGATTCCGATGCTTATGACCGTATGAGCCAGAGGGACCGCGACCGCATCGTCAACGTGGAGGAGGCGATGACCGTCGCCGAGACCGTGGCGAGAACGCCGAAGGACCGCCTGCAATCCGGATATTACGATAAGGTGCCGGAGAGGGACGCCCGTTCGGCGTACATCGAGGACCGCCACGTGATGGCCGGTAAACCGATGTCCGTCCCCGACTTCCTGATCGTCCCCCAGAAAGGGAAGAGGGCGATCAGGTCCACGGAGGAAAAGGCGATGAACACCAACATTGCGATGGCAGAGATCCTGTCCAGGGAACCGGCGAAGAAGTCGCAGAGGAAGCTGAACAGAAGGATGTAACGAGAATGAGCCAGAGAGAACGATGAAGCATGTCAGTAAAGCCGCCACGGTATGCAATGCACACCGCAACAACACTCAGAGGAGATAGTCATGAACAGAGAAGTGTTTGACGAAGTGGAAAGGAAGAACCGCGAGCAGGAGAACGTGCTTAAGGAGAGGAAGAAGGCATTGAAGGACCTGAAGAAGGCACAGAGGAAAAATGCGAGACTGGCGCGCAGGAACGCCAAGATGGGAGCGAGGGAGCATCTCCGGGAGACCGGGTACACTGGGCCCGTGATCCTGCTGAACCCTCATACCGGCGAAGCGCTCGGATCCATCAAGTGCATGAACGCCAAGGGAATGACCTACGTGGATGTCGGAACGCTCAGAAGCGGCGGCTCCCCGTTCACGACCCGCGACAAGATCCCGGTGAAGATCCTGATCGGCAAGGACGGCGTGAAGTATGCAATCCCCATCAATCAGAAGACCGGGAAGGTACCCGAGGAAGCGCTGTTTGCCAGATTCCTGAACGAGGAGGAGGGCGGAAGGAACGGCCGCGGAAGGAGCATCGTCATCGACATCAAGAAGCAGGCCGACACGGTGCATGTCCAGCCCAAGGACGGATTCACTCCTGAAGGACTTCTTACGACCGGATGGTGGGCGCACCCCGGGGAATCCGATATCCTCGGAATAGACGATCCATCTTCCAGCGTCTACGGCGTGCTGAAAGGCGCTTCGTCCAAGAGCGGCATGGAAGCAGGCAACAAGATCGCCATCCTGTCCCCGGAAGAGGAATGCATACGCAAGGTCCTGACCGACAACTTCACCGGATCCGAGCTGAGGAATGCGGTCAAAGACACGGGGGTGATGATCACCACCGGTTCATCCGGTCCGGGAGCGAGCGGATTCTACAGATACCGCCAGCCCGGCGTGGACTGTCCCCAGATCGTTCTTGAAAGGGACGCGGACGAGGATACAATCACCCATGAGTTCGTACACCACCTCAGGTTCGCCGACGAGACCCGCGGCGATGTGGCGAGGACACCGTATCCCGTGGACGAAGGCGGCAAGCTGGATGCAAGAATCTGGGGCACCTTGTCCAGGGACGAACTGGCCTCACTGAAGAACATAGAGGAGGCCGCGACGGTTGCTGAAGCCACTTCCAGGACCAGGAAGCCCGCGACGCTGCCGACCGGTTACTACCAGCGCATCGACGGCCACAGCCCTGCCAATACCGACAAGGAAGCGGTCATCGGCCTCTACAGCCACGACCGCGACGTCCTGCTGAAAACAAAGAGAGGATCTGCACCAGTCAGAGGCAAGAGAGCGTCCAAGAGGGTCAACGATCGCTTCCTGGACACCAACATATCCAAGCTGAAGATGGGCGGGACCCCGGCGAACAGATCCGTCAAGAAGAAGAGAGAAGACGGGACCATGCCCAAGGCGAAGACCACAACAGCCGCGAAACCTGCTGCAGCGAAACCGGCAGCATCCAAACCCAAGCCCACGGCTCCCAAGAAGTCCGGAGTGCAGACGACCATCGGCAAGAGGAAGGTAAGATGAAGCTCTACAAGCGCCGCGGGCAGGACAGATGGTCCGGATACCGGAACGAGGGCAGAAAAGGGATATCCGGATCTGCGGAGCTCATGCCCGACGGACGGTACCAGGTCAGATACTCCCTGAGCAACGGATACGGAGAGGGCATCAAAGGGACATTCGTCTCAACGAAGCTGAAGGACGCCGAGAACATGCTGGATTCCATCCTGGACAACAGCCTCAATGTCATCCAGTACAAGCAGATCGCACCGGAGGACGATATCAAGGACTGCTACGACCGGGACGGGGATATCTTCTGCCCCAACTGCATGGGGTACTACTGGATCGGTGTCGGGAACAACATACGCGAGTGCACCACCTGCGGATGCCGCTTCAACGCTGACGATGCGACCGTATTCTACGATCAGTGGAACCACGGTGTCTTCGACAAATACCGCGAGGAGACCGAGAACAGCCGCAAGAGGGTGTTCTCGAAACGTGATTGGACCATCGCCGAGGGCGGATTCAGGTATACTCCGGAGAACTTCGATTCCGGGTACTATAACAAGCTCATGAACTACGAGAACCCCAAGGACCGGAGCAGGATCCTGAGCTTCAATCTCAGGGGCAGGCTCTTCGGAAGGAGGCGCTGACATGTTCGGATTCAGGAAGAGGTCCAGAGCAAAGAAGAGGAAGATCTTCAGCCGCAACGTACCTCCCAAGGTATACTGTCCCGAATGCGGCATGGAGCTCAATGCCATGTGCATGAAGTACAACGGCGTGGATAACGGCGAGTACTACGAGAATTACCGGTGCGACGGCTGCGGATGCCGCTTCACTGCTGTCTACGACGGCGAGGACGACGGTTCCGATTACATCATCCAGGGCGTGGAGGTCTGCAACATGAAGATCTCCCGTAACGACCGCCCCGGACACGGTCCGGCAGTGACGTCGAAAAGCGATATTGCCGCACTGAAGAGTCGGTACCCCGATCTGATGACCGATGAGCTCTGTCCGTTCTGCGATTCCGAGGTGGAGATCAAAGCCTACGGCCTCTCCAAATGCCCCGAGTGCAAGCATATCATCAAACCGTGCTCCATGTGCTCGTACGAGCAGCAGTACAACGGGTGCGGCGACTGCCCTTACGGGGAGGACTGATCCGATGGCGAAGAAGAAGGAATGGCCCCGGGGCCTGGAGGCCTTCGTCACCACCGACGAAGGATATCGCATCACCACCTCTTTCGTAGCAGGGAAGCGCAATCGCACGTACTTCAAGGTCGAATCCCCGGACGGACGCCTGATCCGCATGGGATCGTTCCCGTCGAGTATACCGGAACCGTCGTTCTCCGATCTAGACAGGGCGTGGACCATGTCGGAGGACGATATGCGTCAGGACATAACGAGACGCAGGAATGCAGGTGAACGCATCCCGCCGTCCCGCAACGAGGCGCCCGTGAAGAGATATGCGATCTACCTCAACGACAACCCATACGATCCGATGTACTGCGAAGCCAAGAACAAGACCGAAGCCAGGAAGGCTGGTCAGCTGTACATCAGACAATGGGCTCTTCACACCACGATCAACCGCATCGAGGAGGCCTGAGATGTTCGGCCGCCTGAAGAGATCCGCGAAACATAGGAGGATCCTCTCGAAGAACGAGCGCATCATCCTTGTAGAAACGGAGCACGAGGATGGGTTCGTGGAGAAGAACCTCACCACCCTGGACCGCATGGAGAAGGAATGGGGCCCGGAGTACGAGTACTACATCAGGAACCGGAGCCCCAGCCAGGAGAGCACGCTCACCGAGCAGGTGAAGAAGCACGGAGTAGCCATCTTCGATACCAAGTACCGCACTATCACTGTCTACCAGATCACCAACGCCGACGAGGTGGCCAAGATGGTACGCGGGGACTACGACGATCCTGATTTCGTATGCAGGACCGACGGTGTCGAGGCGGAATTCACATGGAGACCCGATTACGCTCCGGAGGAAGCCCGCAGCAAGATGAGAAAACTCGGCATCCCAGAAGAGTTCTACATCGACCGCGGGAGATGATCAGCAATGCCAGTAAAGCCGCCGTATCTGAAAAGGAATACGGGAAATGTTCAGCAAATTGAGAAACAAGTGCCGCAGTGCACGCAGCAAGGGAAAGAAACGCAAGGTATTGAGATCGAATAACGAATGTAGGAATACAAACCGCCACAGCCTCTCCGAGAGGCTGATGGAATACGCCAAGATCGATACGTACGACTATTGGGACAATTACGACGACGATTCGATCTGTGTCGACGAGATGTACAGCAATCTCGGGGATCCGGCATGGGTAGATTCAACGGTCTCGCAGATCGTCGGAGACCTTGAGGAATGGGATTCCAGAGGATACAAGGAAAAGGAGTACAGGCAGCTCGTCGGCATCACCAGGAAGAACATCGTCGAGCTCGTGGCAGATCTGAAGGCCTACAGGAGAGGACTATGAGCTTCCTGAAGAAGCGCAGACCCCTTACGAAGACGCAGAAGCGCCAGTACATCGCTATGGCCGGGTCCATAGCATCAACCCTTTCCCTCCCTTTGGCGGTCATCGCGCTACTCAACGAGAAGCCGGGCGTGACCGTCGAGACGGAGGATCCTGAAAGGATAATCGCCAGGCTTCGTGAGGCGTACGCGAACAACCAGCTGCAGTATGCGGAGAGGTACTCGGAGGCGGTGCAGATCGTGTGCAGGAAGTACGGCGTCGGAGTGGACCAACTAAACAGGGCGATGGTCAGGGACCCCGCTGTTGCAAAAGAGATCTATGCAATCATGGACAGGGAATTCGAGAAGGACATCAGAGCGTGGAGAAAGAAACTTGGATGAGGTTCTCTCCATGGTCCGCAGTTTCCATTTTATTCGCATTTACTTTTATTAGGATAGTCCAGGTATGATCTGATGAATCCGTCGATGTCGGGTTTCACAGATGCCAATACCGACTTCCCTGATCCGGAAGTGATGCACTCTGCAATACCTATGTACGTTCTGTCAATGTAGCTGAGATAAGGCTTTTCAGATGAATCGAACCATTCAAAGCCGATGTTGAACATCCGGTTCTCGGGCATATTTTTTATTTCTTTATCCATGACACTCACGAGTTCTGAGAACACCGATCTGATGATCATGGATAGGCAGTCCAGGTTCTTTTCTTTCTCAACAGATTGGTCGTTAGCGAAGATCTCTCCCTTGATCTGATCGATATCGTCGCATACTCCAACGACCTCTTTGCACATGCTGCTGTAGGAGTCGAGGTACGTGTCGACGGCAAAATGCACTCTGGCGAATTCTATCGAACACGCGCATAGGACGTGGACATATCCGAAGCTTTTCACGTCTCCGATGTGGGATCTCATTCTTTTCACGAGTTCGAGCAGGAGTTCGTATCTGTCGGGACTGCAGATCAGCGCCATCGTAGCGAGTTGTTCCAATGCCTGGTAATCTAACTTAAAAGTGTTCTTCTTCCCCATCTCGATAAAATGTTTCTCTAAAACATCGAGGATGTCGAAATACAACAAGTCGAATTCTTCCGAGGGGACATCGTCGATTGCATCGCTCCATTCTGCACAGGCGCGTGAGAAATCTCTGTCGATCGACGATCTTCCTTTCTTGAATTCTCGTTTCCAACCTGATGCATTCGTGAGCAGTCTCATGAGGTCGGGATGCCCCCTGGGGGATTTTATTCTTGCTACAGGATGTTTGGTAAAAAGGAAAAATCACGGATTTCATGAACCTGCTGATTTATCACGAAAATTATCAGGCTGAAGGGTCGAAATGTACAGTATCGTTCATTTTCGGGCCTGATAATTCTGAATCGTTTTGAACCGTCGGGGGCATTCGGGGGCATTTTGGGGGCATCATCGTTTTTTACGAAATCCGAAAAACCGAAAAAATAAGTGGTTCTTTATAAGCTCTGACGCTCATTGTATATAAGGTTATTGGAGCCACCTTGGAGATTCGAACTCCAGACCTGCTGATTACAAGAACGCTAATTAATCTTTCGGTTTGTTTGTTTCGCAACATTTCAGTTGAATATTATGGTGAATTTTGTTCATTCGACTAATTATTGATTGTATCACACAACATTTGAAAACGATTTTTGGGGGCATTTTGGGGGCAAATTGGCCGTTTTTCGGACCCGGGGGCACGGTGGGGGCACGCTTCGGGGCTTTTGGGGGCACTGTGCCCCCAGAATAAGCAGGTTGAACATTACGCAGAGATAATTATTTGCACAAATTAGTAAGCAGGTCATCAAATGAAATAATGCAATTAAAAATATCATTCGAAATGGGGGAAAGTTTCATTAAATATTCACATGTAATTACAAATGTATGGGCGCAGAAGTATCGACTCCGATTGTTGAAAGGATGATAATCTACAATTATAAAAAATACCAAAAATTTGACATTGCATTCAACGACGACATTACGATATTAGTTGGTGCAAACGAATGCGGAAAATCCACTATAATCGAAGCGTTAAATCTGTGTCTGAAATTACAAATCAACAATCGTTCCATAGCTTCTGAAATATCCCCATTTTTGTTCAATAACAAAGTTGTCAAAGAATACTTTGCTGCTATCAAAAGTGGTAGAGAAAATGTTAAACCACCATTCATTTTGATCGAGGTATATTTCAAAAATAGCGAATGTTGTGCGAAATATAAAGGAACTAACAATTCGATGAAAGAAAATAAATCTGGCATCAAGGTGTCAATCGAATTAGATTCAGCATTCAGAGAAGAATATGGCGAATATATCAAAAACGGAATCGAATCCATACCAACCGAATACTATACAATAGTAAGGACATCATTTGCTGGCAATCTGATAAAATATAATGAATTGCCTCTGAAACCATTCACTATCGCCAACATGGAAAACAGATTTCAAAACGGTGTTGACAGGTTCATTACAGATATCCTTGATGATGCAATGGATGATCAAAATAGAGCAAAGATGTCTGTAAACTATAGGGCATTGAAGAATAGATTCATCGAAAGCGAAGACATAAAAAGAGTGAATGAAGCAATACGTGCAGAGAAAATATCTGATAAGGAGGTAACAATCTCTCTGGACATTTCAACAAAATCCAGTTTTGATTCTTCTTTGACTCTCTATGTCGACGATATCCCATTGAAATATTGTGGTAAGGGCGAACAAACTGCAATAAAATCAAGATTGGCACTTAATTCAAAAGCAGATATGATGAATTTGATAATGATTGAAGAGCCGGAATCAAATCAATCTTTTGCTAATATGAGGGAGTTAATCGCATCAATGATAGAGGCCTGTGTGGGAAAACAGGTGATAATCACAACACATAGTTCGTACGTAATCAACAAATATGGTTTGGACAAAATAATCATGATTGGTACAAATTCTGATGGTGCGCCATATTCTTTGAAATTATCGGATTTAGATGATGATGTATACAAGTATTTCAAAAAATTACCGGGATACGACACACTACGTGCAATATTGTCAAAGAAAATAATATTGGTTGAAGGACCGTCAGACGAGTTGATAGTGCAGAAAGCATACAGTGTTAATCACAATGGTAAACTCCCCCTCGACGAAGGAGTTGATGTATTCACGGTTAATTCATTGGCGTTTAAAAGATTCTTAGAGTTGTTAAAGAATATTGGTGGGATAGTGCATGTCGTTACAGACAATGATGGGGACCCATATAGCAATCGTATTCAGGAGTTAAGGAAATACGAAACTGATAAAATTCATATCTATTGCTGTCCAGATGGAACACTGAAGACCTTAGAACCATGTTTCGTTCGGGTTAATGATCTGATTATGCTTAATAAAATATTCAATAAGAGCTGCAAATCTGAAGAGGAACTGGTGAAATATATGGTGGATCATAAAACAGAATGGGCCCTGCAGATATTCGATTCGGATGATGATATGAAGTTTCCGGAGTATATTGTAGATGCCGTCAAAGACTAATTTGTTGATCTCAGCGGTGGCAGGTTGCGGAAAAACCACCCGCATTGTCAGAGATGGTTGCAATTGTGATTCAAAAAGAATACTCTTTACAACGTACACAATCAACAATACGGAAGCAATCAGAGAAAAGATTGAAGAGATTACGGGGACAATACCAAAGAATATTACTGTTCAGACATGGTTTTCATTTTTGTTAGAAAATTGGGTAAGGCCCTATGCCAACACATTCCCTGGCGTAAACTGTGTCGAAGGAATGTCATTTTCCGAGGGTAGATCAGCCAAATATATTCCAAAAAATATACCGGAGCATTATCTGGCAGACAATAACACAATCTACAGCGATAAATTGTCTATGTTCGGACTGGAATGCAACAAAAAGAATGGTGGACTCAATATTTCAAGATTGGAAGAAGTGTACGATCAGATTATTATCGACGAGGTACAGGATTTGAGTGGCTATGATTTGGATTTATTGTCATTGTTGATTCATTCAAAAATCAGTATTATGATGGTGGGCGATCCGCATCAGAGAATATTCGAGACAAACGAGTCACCGTATAAAAAAAGAGAAAGCGAGAACATCATTCGCTGGTTGAAAAGTGAATATAAGAGTAGTATCGAATATGAGGAGATGAGCAATTCATTTCGCTGTTCGAAAGCAATATGCGAATTTGTGAATAAGCTATACCCAGAAATGAATATGGTATCTAATAATGAGAAATCAGATTTGGACGGAATTTTCTACATTCGTGGAATGGATGAATTGAAGCAGCATCTGGAAGGAAAAAATGTAACAGTTTTGGGACATAATATCAGTTCAAAGCCATCACTTGCCGACATATCATACATGAATATGGGTGCGAGTAAAGGTTTGTCATTCGATCATGTCGTCATCGTGGTCACTGAGCCAATACGGAATTATTTGGAAAAAGGCACTCCGATCGATAAAGAATTATCAAAGCGTAAGTTTTATGTTGCAATCACAAGGGCAAGGTATAGTGTCGCTTTTTACTATCCTGATAAATCGAAAAAGAAAAAATGAATGTTGCGCATAACATTATCCGTTGTAATATTCTCATATGCGCATGTCAATTTCTATAATGAATTTACATAGGACTCAATATCCTATAATTGGGTGAGTCACTTTCCGATTTCAGCCTGAGCTCGACACTCGATTCTGATTTTGGGAAAATTTGACACTTGAGCGTTCGCTAGTCACGCCTTGTTTTCTTCTACATTTTTCCCTCCGTTTCCGGTCCTCGGGGGGCTTTCAGCCCCCAGAAACACCTGAAACGACCACCACATCCCTGAGTATCCTCGAGTTTAGAGGCTCGAAATTCGAATATATACGTCTCGTCGCCTGCTTGCGATCGTAAACATACGTAACTGTCAAATTCTGTAGGGAATCGATGATGAATTTTGTTGAACGTTGCCTTAATTCCGGCATCTCATATCGGACCATGGAAACGATCACCTGAGCCAAGAAACATAGCAAAAGCGTTCCTTTTACCGAGTTTTCGGACCAAACACGCAGCGGTTTGAGGTCGATATGGTTCTTCAACGAGTCCATGAGCTTCTCCACGGTGTCGCGTCTGCGGTAGATCGAGAACACCTCCGCAGGTGTCAAATTCGAACTGCATTCGAGTTTGAAAAATCCCTCGCGACGATTGGAAAGTTCGTTACGGACGTACTTGAAACTCTCAACATCGTTCGAAAGAAGTTTGCCCTGGACGCCCACATTAAGCGATATCAGTGGATTCTTTAATCTCTTGATAACGGTCTTGGATATCCGCAGCGTCCCATCCTTCTTCCTTCGAATCGTCTCCTTTGCGTCTTCCACGCATCTCCATGAGCGGCCGTCCAAGGCCGCCATCTTGTCCTTGTACAGTTTATCGGAATAGAACAGATAGACGGTGCGTCCGGACGATTCAAAAGTTTTCCGCTGACAATATACACCATCTTTCTCATCGACGCATATCGCGTCCTCCTTATCGAATTTGGAGATCCAAAGGTCATCGCTCTTGTTCATGCGCTTTCTTGTGATGTATCTCATTTTTCGTTCGGTTATGCGGTCAAGAACCTGTTTCGCATCCCCTCCGGCATCAAAGACGAACAACGAATCATCACGTAGGTCGCCGATGATATCGTCCACGATCTTGACGAACTGGACGGAATCGGAGGTGTTGCCCTTATCCACTGATAAATGGAGTGGGATGTTGATTGGGTCCCGAAGCTCCACGGCTCCAAAATTGACTTGCCTCAGATCGGAACGTCTATCTCTAGAATAGCCAAAATCGTACAACCCGGTGCCTTTGCCGTACACGGCGACGGACGTGGTATCGATGTTCACGTCCGTATGCTCCAGATCATACATCGAGAATAACGCCTTCCGTAAATGCGTAAGCACCTCAGGCATGATCTCGCCTGCGCGTTCAACAGCGCGGTTGATGGCGCGGTGACTTACTTTCCCGCGGATGCCCAATTCGTTCCTAACTTCCGAGGATTCCAACCATCTTCCGCATCCCTCTATGGAGAAGTTCTCCGTTAACCGGTAGGATATAATCGCACATACCAACGGAAAGAGCGAATGCCCCTTTGTCTTGGCATTCCCGAAAACCTCATCAAAGCCCAATTTCGTCAAATATTCCCTTACGCAGGCGATGGTTCCAATCGGTACTGATTTATTGTTGTTCGGCTCTAGGACAAATGTCCTGAGCCGAAAATGTTTTTGCGTCACAACTGAACTGATTCACTCAGGGCATTTCTATCTTACGTCCAGTATTCAGTATCGATACCTATTTTACATCAGGTCCTGTCGAGCTCAGGTTTGACAGGGGTCCTGATTTTGACCTCTCGCCATGATTCTGAGACCCAAATAGGATATCTCTTTCTTCCTGCGTTACTCGCGGATTCCGAAATATCGGCAAAATTGTGTTAACCACGTATCATGATGGACTGAAGTTTGAATAATGATAAAATGTGCCGGGAAGTCCCGGCTTTTTAATCTCAACGTGACCACTTGGGACCTCCGTACAACTTGAAGATAAGGACCAGGAACAAGGCCGCAAGAACAAAGAATACTGCCGCGACTAAAGATCCTCCGGAACCAGCACTTCCTTCTGGACTGCTACTGATGTTTACATCGTAAGAGACCGTTGTCCACATACTGTCCAAATCGATATTATGTGGATTAATCAGTATATAGTAGTCTTTATCAGGCGATATAACAAAAAGTTGCGTTACATTGTCATAAATCCCTGTATTAGATGTCGAATTGGAGTCGTTTATCTTTACTAACGTAACGTAATAATCCGAACTGTCATAATCCAAGGTTATTAGAAGCTTTTTCTCATCTTCGACATGATAGCTTAGCAATGCATTGCTGTATTCTATGTGCATTTCATAAGTGTATTCACTGTCTGATGTTAGTACGTTTAAATAACCCGTCTCTGACGGATAGCCACCAGACCAGGACATTACAATGACATAACAAGACGCAATGTCCCCTTCGCCCAAATTATCTCTGTCATCGGACGAGGGCAATGTACCCACGCCCGCGTCTACATAGTTCACGAATTGAGTCTCCTTGGAAGACCCTGATTCGAAAAGGTATAACGCATTCCCACCGTATTGTGAAACATCCACATTGGTGTTGATGATGTCTGATGGATCGTATTCTAGTTCAGCTTCAAACTGATAAAGACAGAACGCACGAACTTTAATATTATCTTCCGATTCGGCGGAAGAAAGCGGAACAAATGACGATACGATCAAAGTTGCGATCGCCATCGTTGTAACAAGAACCATCAGCATTTTTCTGTTAATCATTACAATTCCCTCCTGTTGAATCTTACCAGTCCTATCAAGAAGAACAGAACACCAAGGACCATATAGATACAGAGGTCGCGGGTGTATTGGAAGTCTGTGATGAGTCCCTGGAATCTTACGTACTCATAAAGATCCACAATAGATGACGTGGCAGGCGGAGCTCCCAGTATTGATATGGCCAGACTACCCGCAGATGACGGAAGGTATTGAGCGTCGATCAAATAATCCAATGAGTTCGTTTCAATGGAAATGAATACCATGGCCGCAGGGATAAGGAAATAGAACAAAAGAACCGTCAAAATGGTCGACCCTTTCTTCATGAAAGTGCTCAATGCTATTACCGCAGCACAGATCGCGAAACAGCCGACCAATGTCACGACGAAACTGTACAGCACTGCACCTGCATCCATCGAGAATCTGTTGACAGTCGTTATCACTACTACTTCTCCATAGGTGAGAAGGAACAAAAAGGTGACCGTCATCATTCCCGCGATGAACTTACCTGCGTAGAATACCATCCTGGACTGGGGAAGTGCCAAATTGAGATATGCCGTTCTGTCCCTGAATTCAGACGGTATCGACCTTGCCAATAATATTGCGGGAATGAAAACCATCATTAACGGAAGGGCGAATAGTAAGATTCCCGCATATGCTATATCTGTGAAGTAACTGGTGATACTTGTCGGCAGTAAGTAAACTATGACGGGAATTGCAAGCACCATCACCAGAAGGCCTATCATTAATTTGTTCTTCGAGAATAGTTTAAGATGTACCTTTATCACTGCTACGAGCTGCTCCAGTTGAGAAGGGATGCGGTATTCCACATCCCTGTGTGCATCCGAATCGGACATCTTGTAATCCGTTTCAGAATATTCGTTTAACGTACAGCCCGGTGAGGTCTTCCCTTTGAACAAACTCATTGTACGCTTGCCCCCTCGTCCTTTGTCAGGTCCATGTACAGACTCTCTATGTCCGCACCCTTCTCCGATATACCCACCAGGGTTAACTGATGCTTGTAGACGATATCCACCAGATGCGCCTGTTCTTCTGTAGATCCGGTGAACTCCACATTCAGCTTATTCTCGCCCATCCTTTCCGTGGACTGCACCCCAGCACAACCGTTCACGTCCGTTATGAATTCGGGTGTCATGGCTTTCAGAGTATGGATCTCTACGAAAATACGATTCCCTCCACCCATCGCCGATTTGTGTATCAGCGTTTCCACATCACCGCTGGCGATGACTTTCCCCTTGCTTATCATCGTCACGCTTCCGCACATCTCGGAGACCTCTTTCAGTATGTGTGTGCTGATCAACAGGGTCCTGTCCCTTCTTTTGAGTGCGTTGAGAGTCTGTCTTATCTCTATCATTCCCCTCGGATCCAATCCGGATGTCGGTTCGTCAAGTATTATTATCTCCGGATTCGGAAGAAGGGCTTGCGCCAACGCGACTCTCTGTCTCATACCTTTTGAGAACATTCCTATGGGCTTGTTGCGCCATTCCCACATCTTTACCTCTTCCAGGACGTCCCTTGCACGAATGGCTATCTCACGTCCGTTCAATCCGAATATCTTTCCGGCATATTCCATCGACTCAGCCGGTGTGAACTGCGGATAAAATTCAGGCGTCTCTATGACACAACCCACGCGGGCAAGTGCTTCCCTGTGATCCCTGACACAATCCAATCCGTTCACATATATCTGTCCGGACGTCGGTCTTATCAGGCCTGTTATCGATTTGAGCATTGTGCTCTTACCTGCGCCGTTGGGCCCAAGCAAACCCATAAACTCCCCTTTTTTGACCTTCATAGTGACATTATCGATGGCGTTGAACTTACCGTACGTCTTCGTAAGACCTATGACGTTTATCACTGGCATCGTCTCTTCCATACGGACGCGATAATCATGGATGTATAAATAACATTCAGAATGTGCTAACAATTGCAGTAAAAAATACATTGTGTGTTTCTCAGCCGGCTTCTGAGCTGTCATGCGACTACACGGGTCCTGTCTCTATGGGTCGTATGATGTGCGTTTTAGGTTCAGTCGTAGAGAATTATCAAAGGTCAAAGAATAACGAAGATGACTTTGTTCGTATGTGTTCTGAAATCGATAGTTGGACTGATGAATCTGTCGCGAGTTTTCCACATCCTTTTACTGGCCATGTGATTTTCTGAACATGAGTTCAGCGGTTATGAAGAAGATCTGGTCGTCTCAGATCTTTGCAGTATATGCAACGTTGCGAACATTATACCGAAATCATCCTGTACCTCGGTTCTGCTGATACCATCTGATGTCCTTTTCAACCATCCGGAACAGTGCGCGATCATGTGCATACACACATGCCCCGGACATCCCGCAGAATCTCCATGGCGTAACGGCCATGAACCCGTGTGCCTCGCTGTATGCTGCGACTGACTGACTTAATATTCATGAGTACGTTACTGAAAGATATATGGCTATGCGGGAAAGATTCATAGAGACCGAGAACGGGAGGATCTGGTGTTCGGTGTACGGCGAACACCGGAAGGGCATCCCCCTTTTGGTGGTTCACGGCGGCCCCGGATTCATCAGTATGCCTCAGACGGTCAGCGACCTTTCCGCGGAGAGGCCCGTATATTTCTACGATCAGCTGGGGTGCGGAAGATCCGATAGAGCGAAGGACAGCAACCTGTATTCACTGAATACGTATGTGGATGAACTGTCCCGCGTTATATCGGAATTGAATCTTACAGAATTCGTCCTCGTCGGATTCTCATGGGGCTGCGGACTCATATGCGAATACATGTTGCGTGAGAGACCGAGCGGTGTAAAAGGCCTGATATTATCTGGACCCCTTCTGAGTTCCCCGATCTGGGAGATGGATCAGAGGGAGAATATCGCGAAGATGCCGGAGACATTGATCGAAGCGATAGAGGAGAGCGAAATGGATCATGATTACGGGGAAAGATATCAGCATGCGATGATCGAATACTACAAGAGGTTCGTCTGCCGTATGGACCCTTGGCCGGATTATCTGCAAAATGCGATGGAAGCGATGAACAACGAGATATATCTGAAAATGTGGGGACAAAGTGAATTCACCGTCACCGGAGAACTGAAGAATTTCGATCTCCTGCCGAGACTCCATGATATATCGATACCTGTGCTCCTGATATGCGGGGACAGTGATGAAGCCGGAGTTAAGAGTGTCAAAGATTTTCAGACCTCATTCGGCAATGCGAATATGGCTGTCATTCCCGATTCTTCACACATGCACCACATCGAACAGCCGGAGATCTACAAAGCTGCGGTGAATTCTTTCCTGAAAAACCTGAAGAACAGCTGAAATACGAATGTTCGGCACAAGAAACAGTGAACCCGTCGGGAATCGAAGTTGCCGGTCATCCCTGGCCGACGGTTCGATACCGTTGTTCGTTGTCGGTTCCCGATGTGTTGATGATCCTCTCAATCCAAAACAAACCCAGGGATATATGGAATGCGATCATCCTGTTCCATGTCGAGGACACGATCTTACGGAAATGGAAACGTGCGCATGAAGTATAGAGGACTCCATGTGATGAATCCGGAAAGGTCTATTACCTGAGCTCGACACTCGATTCTGATTTTGGGAAAATTTGACACTTGAGCGTTCGCTAGTCACACCTTATTTTCCGCTACATTTTTCCCTCTGTTCCGGTCCTTTTGGGGGCTTTCAGCCCCCGGAAACACCTGAAACGACCACCACATCCCTGAGTATCCTCGAGTTTAGAGGCTCAAAATTCGAATATATACGTCTCGTCGCCTGCTTGCGATCGTAAACATACATAACTGTCAAATTTTGTAGGGAATCTATGATGAATTTTGTTGAACGTCGCCTCAATTCCGGCATCTCGTATCTGACCATGGAAACGATAACTTGAGCCAAAAAACACAGCAAAAGCGTTCCTTTTACCGAGTTTTCGGACCAAACACGCAACGGTTTCAAGTCAATATGGTTCTTTAACGAGTCCATGAGCTTCTCCACGGTGTCCCGTCTGCGGTAGATTGAGAACACCTCCGCAGGTGTCAAATTCGAACTACATTCGAGTTTGAAAAATCCCTCGCGACGATTGGAAAGTTCGTTACGGACGTACTTGAAACTCTCAACGTCGTTCGAAAGAAGTTTGCTCTGAACGCCAACATTAAGCGATATCAGTGGATTCTTTAATCTCTTGATAACGGTCTTGGATATCCGCAGCGTCCCATCCTTCTTCCTTCGAATCGTCTCCTTTGCGTCTTCCACGCATCTCCATGAGCGGCCGTCCAAGGCCGCCATCTTGTCCTTGTACAGTTTATCGGAATAGAACAGATAGACGGTGCGTCCGGACGATTCAAAAGTTTTCCGCTGACAATATACACCATCTTTCTCATCGACGCATATCGCGTCCTCCTTATCGAATTTGGAGATCCAAAGGTCATCGCTCTTGTTCATGCGCTTTCTTGTGATGTATCTCATTTTTCGTTCGGTTATGCGGTCAAGAACCTGTTTCGCATCCCCTCCGGCATCAAAGACGAACAACGAATCATCACGTAGGTCGCCGATGATATCGTCCACGATCTTGACGAACTGGACGGAATCGGAGGTGTTGCCCTTATCCACTGATAAATGGAGTGGGATGTTGATTGGGTCCCGAAGCTCCACGGCTCCAAAATTGACTTGCCTCAGATCGGAACGTCTATCTCTAGAATAGCCAAAATCGTACAACCCGGTGCCTTTGCCGTACACGGCGACGGACGTGGTATCGATGTTCACGTCCGTATGCTCCAGATCATACATCGAGAATAACGCCTTCCGTAAATGCGTAAGCACCTCAGGCATGATCTCGCCTGCGCGTTCAACAGCGCGGTTGATGGCGCGGTGACTTACTTTCCCGCGGATGCCCAATTCGTTCCTAACTTCCGAGGATTCCAACCATCTTCCGCATCCCTCTATGGAGAAGTTCTCCGTTAACCGGTAGGATATAATCGCACATACCAACGGAAAGAGCGAATGCCCCTTTGTCTTGGCATTCCCGAAAACCTCATCAAAGCCCAATTTCGTCAAATATTCCCTTACGCAGGCGATGGTTCCAATCGGTACTGATTTATTGTTGTTCGGCTCTAGGACAAATGTCCTGAGCCGAAAATGTTTTTGCGTCACAACTGAACTGATTCGCTCAGGGCATTTCTATCTTACGTCCAGTATTCAGTATCGATACCTATTTTACATCAGGTCCTGTCGAGCTCAGGATCAATGACACATTCGTAGTTTTACTGATGATCCATTCTGGTTTCCCTGTGTTAAATAATATATGACACAACAAAGATACATGGAAGGGAGACTCGGATGAATAAAGAGATTGAATTGCTTATCAAAGCTCAGGCTAATGTGATCGAAGTCGTTTCTTACGAGGACAAGCGCATCCATGGATACGTCAATGCGGCTGCCAAGTCCTTGGGTATGTCCTGGTATTGTTGGAACGAAGTAAATGGACTCCAGAGATACGATTATGCGAGCAAAGAGTACGTCAAAGAGGACGACATCAAGGATTATCTCGATATTCTGAACTTCTTCACCGATACCCTCGAGGAAAATGCAATTCTCATCCTTCAGGACTTCCACCACGTCTTCGGTAGAGATGATCCGAAGATTTTACGCAAATTCAGGGAGATCCTTCAGAATAAATCTCTGCCGAACAAGGTCATCATACTCTCCATGCCTGTCAAATGCGTTCCGGATGATCTCTCGAAGGAACTGTCTGTTGTGGAGATCGGTCTCCCAGATGTGAAGCAGTTGAGAACAATAGCCAACACCTGTCTCAATAATTACGAAGTGAATCAGAGCTCCATTGATGTGCCTGTATTGGAGGCCGCTCTCGGATTGACCACGATGGAAGCACAACTGGCATTCTCTAAAGCGATTATCGAGTTCAATAAACTCGATCAGTCCTGTATCCCGTTCATCATCAGCGAGAAAGAGAGCATCATCAAGAAGACAGGCCTTCTCGAATATTATCATACATCCACGAAACTTGGTGACGTCGGAGGTCTGGAGAATCTTAAAAACTGGATCGATAAACGTGGGAAGAGCTTCACTCCCGAAGCTAAAGAATTCGGTCTTGAGACTCCCAAAGGTATTATGCTTCTCGGCGTACCCGGTTGCGGTAAGTCATTAACTGCCAAGGCCGTAGCAAAAGCGTGGAATTATCCTCTTTTAAGATTCGATATCGGTAAGGTGTTCGCGGGAATCGTCGGAGAGTCCGAGAACAACGTGAGGAAAGCTCTCGAGATAGCAAGGGCCATCGCACCCTGTGTCCTGTGGATAGACGAGATTGAGAAGGGTCTATCGGGAATCCAGAGTTCCGGACAAACCGACGGCGGAACCACTTCCCGTGTTTTCGGAACACTTCTTACCTGGATGCAGGAAAAGACGGAACCGGTATTTGTCATCGCAACCGCAAACAACATCAGTCAGCTCCCTCCCGAACTTATGCGTAAAGGAAGGTTTGATGAGGTATTCTTCGTAGATCTGCCGAGTTACGATGAGCGTAAGAAAATCTTCCAGATCCACATCGAGAACAGAAAACGTTCCATCGATAATCTGGATATGGAACAGCTCGCAAGGGAGACCAAAGGATTCTCTGGTTCTGAAATTGAAGAATGCGTGAAAGAAGCTCTCCAGACGGCATTTAGCGAGGGCAGTAAACCTCTGACAACCGAATATCTGCTTGAGGCCATTCGTTCGACAGTTCCGCTGTCCATCACTATGGGTGAAGGCCTTCGCAGACTGAGGGATTGGGCTAAGTTCAGAGCCAGACTTGCAAGTAACGGCCAAGTGGAAGACATCGACACCGAAAAGAGCAAGTCCATACCCAGATTGAAATCTGAAAATTCCAACCCGTTCCTTGGTGATTGATAGGATGGCTGAAGAAACAAATCGTCAATCTGGAGTGAGGTTCCGCGAACCAGGTGGGAATAATCGCGATGGTCCACAGCGCGTTCAGGGTGGCGGCATCCCCTGGTCGTTCTATTACGGGAACATCCTCAATGACGATAAGAAAGCTGCAAATCTTTATTACGACACACTGAACAGTCTTGAACCGTTCAGGGAATTGCTTAGAAGTCTTCTGGACAACAGCAATTACATCTCCCAGATTTCAGCCGATATCAGCAAAGTAGAATCGAATTTGGTTCTTCTTAGGAAATTCTCCCTTATCAGAATAAAAGTCGGTATGAACTCTGAATATCGTGTTCCGGAAGGATTCTTTTACATCATTCGTTTGAACACGGATCCCGATGGAGATTTTGAGATTACCAATCGCAATGGTTCGGTACATCTGACCTCTGATGATCTCATAGACTACTACAATTCGTATGCGGTATTCCGTCTGGATGCACCGATATCTGATAAGAAACTAACACTCTATTTTGGAGACGATATGGATATTGTTGAGCCAAGACTTGTTGACTATGCGCATGATTTCAAAGCTGGACGCATTCGTATCGAAAGTGATAGCGGCATCGAAGATGTTGATTATAACGACAATGTAATCAGAACTTCGGTTTCAGATTCTTCCATCCGGTTTTTCGGCAAAATCGAATCAAATAAAATCGGTTCGGGAATGGTCGAATCTGCGTACAAATTCAACAATGGTGCTAATTATACCCTAATAAAACCGGATTTAGCCATCATATTCGACAGGGATGTCAAATCAGTGAAGGCGAACGGTGATCCAATAGGTTATGAGAAGGTGGAAATCTCCGAATACCCTTCTATTCTGGGTGATCCGAATATTGTCGCACTTGGTCACAATCTTGTTGCCAGGAGTGGAGCGACCATATCCAATAATCAATATAATTCGAATTATGGGGCAGAATTCGGAGTCAGCCAGATGGAAGGGCTGAGATACAGATTCCGTGTCGGAACATTCATTCAGTTAACAGATAACGATAGTTACCAGAGTGACGTATTCGGTAGCTCTTCTTTCTTCTTCCGTGAAGAGATTGAAAGACTTTCCGATGTTGCCAATGCAGATGTGAAGAAGAACAGAATCTTCAGAATAGGGAGCCGCTACGAAAATCTCAACATCATCGAGATTGTAGAAGAATACGACAATGGTAAACTGAAAAAAGTAACGGATCTCCCTGATCAGTTGTATCTGGTTTCAAATCCGTTCCAAACCATAATGCAAAACAATGCCGTGAATTCCCTGCTCAATTCTCCTTCTTTGCATCATTTGAACCTTCTGCCCCTAATGAGATCGGGTTTCAGATGGCAGGATATAGATACGAGCCGGGTGCCAATTGACCAATGGTATGTTCTGACTAATGATTCTTACGATGGTGTCGACGCTCAGAGAGAGATGGTTCGTCGCTCTTTGTGTACGACAGATTTTGCGTTCCTGGAGGGTCCTCCCGGAAGTGGAAAAACGACCACGATTCTTGAAATCATAGCTCAGATGGTGATGAGGGACAAAAAAGTACTACTCGCTGCATCAACCCATGCTGCAATAGATAACATTCTCGAACGTCTGGACAAACTGCCAGAACAGGTAAGAAATCGTTTGCTCGTTGCGAGAATTGGTAACGAGGGTTCTGTCGGAGACAATGTATTGCAATACCTGCCGACGAATATTTACGATGCTGACATTCAAGAATTAGTATATCGGAATGCCAATCTAGTCTGCGGAACAACATTTGGCATTCTAAAACATCCGGATTTCAATCTGAGAGATAAGGCCAGATCGAAGTATCTGTCGCCACTATATGACTGTCTTATCATCGATGAGGCAAGTAAAACCACTTTCCAAGATTTCCTTGTTCCAGCGGTTTTCGCACGGAAATGGATTCTCTCCGGGGACATTAAGCAATTGACTCCTTATGTGGAATCGTCAGATGTTGCTACTTCCATAAGGAGCATGAAGAAATTCGATCTCCAGCACCAGGAGATATACGGTCTTATCCAGAATTTGGTTTCAGATATCCGTGATTTGAAGGGATATCGCTTCACCATCCCTGTGGGGCAGGCCGTTATTGCCGATTTGAGTTCGATGATCCCCTCAGATATCAACTATCTATGTATCGCAGAATCTTCATCCGATGATTGCATAACGCCTTTAGATATCATCAATGGGACCAAGGAATCGATGTTAATCTACGGTGTAGATCTGATTTTCATCGACAGGGAATTATTGAAACAATTGTCCGATTACTTGCCCGCATCTAACATTTTAATCAACGATTACTCTGGGGAAAACAATCGCTACATCTACTACAGCAACCACTACTATTCCGACCTCAAAAAAAGGGGCAGATCAAAGGTTCTCTTCTTCGACAGGGATCGTCATGAAGGTGCCGAACAAGTTCGTGACGGTATCAACGCACTCATTCGCAAAGCAGATTGGGCCGGACAGATAGCTTGGCGCATTTCAAGACAGCAGGAGCTATTCATGCTGAAGGACATCAGTTCTGGTAATACAACTGTCAGGCATTACCAGGAAGATATAGACAGAAGGATACCGGATGCATATCGGGAAGAGATCGATTCGTATCTTAACCTTCTCCGTGAACTATCGATGCCCTCTATTCTTCAACTTTTGAAACAAGGTGTGGCAGAGAACGCGATTAAGAGCAAACATGAACGCAAAAACACGACTCTCAACAGAGGATTCGGAGACGATTACGATTGTAGATGCACGTGTTTGGATTATCAGAATCGTATGCATAGGGACATATCCAAATTCTCCAGAGAGCACATTTATGGTGGAGAAGCCCTGAAAGACAATGAGAAACTAAATCGTGAATGGGGTTGCAAAATGTTCAAAAATCATGCAGTGTGGGAGAATGTGGAGACTCCAAAAAGCTGCAATAACGACAATCCATACGAGGCCGGGCGGATTGCCAACCTTATCAGTAAATTCGCCGAATTTGCCCGTGAGAACCCTAATAAAAACGATCCAGAAGGAATTTGGACAATCGCGGTGCTGACGTACTATAAACGTCAGGAAGAGACGTTGAAGAGGATACTGACAGAATCGGCTAATGTGGCCTATGGAAGATCATTCAGGCTGCCGGATTACAACCTCCACGTCGAAATATTCACAGTCGATAAATACCAGGGAAAGGAAGCGGATCTCGTCTTCATATCCATGGTCAAATCTTCGAACGGAAAGGGCGTAAGCCTCGGGTTTATGGATAGCCCCAACAGACTTAATGTTGCTTTGACTAGGGCAAGGTTCCAGAGGGTAATTGTCGGAAACAGGGATTATTTCCTTAATCAATCGAATAGCCCGCTTTTGAGAAAACTAGCGGAGGAATCCCAATGAGGATAATAGTAAACAAATCAGCAATCATCAAGAAATTCCTGGTTCAGGGGGAGCTCGACACATACCAGCAGGACAAGGCCTTATCCAATGTGTTGAACAACATCGGAAAAACAGGTTTTGCAAAGTTGGATGTCCCCGATGCATTTAGGCAGGGATTGAAATTCTATCTGGAGAACTCCGGATACCTGTATAATGACAAACTGACACCGGAAGGACAGAAGATAGCTGAGACTGGAAATCTATGGAAAACTCTCCTGGGGCGCTTTGAGATTTCCATTTTATCATGTGATGACAAGCAGTATCTCTGGTCGTGCAACGTCCTCACCGATGACTACCGCGACAGGGTCTTAACCGACACTACCGACTCAATCAATCTCCCAGACATTTACACCATTGACGGGAGACAATACAAGAATTTCGATTTCGGTCGTGTTCGCAAGCTCGTTGAAACTAAAAACACGAAGATACGGATAGTTTACAATTATCCAGATCGCTCTGTTAGTTACGAATGCGATAACAGAAAATTCACAAATTCAGGCAATTTCGAACTACTTTCGGATGACAATGCGGATACTCTCTTGGAATCCCTGGCAGGACGTTATGATTTCCTTACTGCCGAAGACGGTGTCCTTAGATGCTATAAGGTAACTGGACCTGTGAATGAATCGATCCTCAAGAACATTCTAATCAAGAAAGATTGCCATCTTGAACCGGTTGAAAACGAATCCGCCAGACTTGAGGACATGACCTTCGAATTATCATCCGCTGAAGTTGTTGACAAGTTATTCACACAGTACATCTGCATCAGTTCCGAAAATGAGTATTGTCCCAAACACTATCTGCCATCGCTGTTCTCCGACTTCTCGTCGATTTTCAACAATGTTTGTGAAAGAGGAACGGACTTCAGCACATTATTCAGCGATGCTCTGAAAGAATCTACAGGAAAAGCGCATCTGAGACTCCAGGCATGTATCGATCTCAATCCCGAATCAGTAGGAAACATGGGCAAAACGGTGGAAATGTCCGGCGAATCCGTTTCTATCAATGATCTTGTCAATAAACTCATTGGAAATCTGAAAAATGTCAGATCCGTATCCTGCATCTCAAAATTCATCCCACTTAATATTAAAATCGCCCGCAATACGGGTCTCCTGGCAGAGGCTATCAAGAAAAACTACAATGTCCCGCTCACTGTCGTCACTTGCAAATGGTCTACACGTAAAACGACAGATGAAAAGAGTAAGGCTTTCGAGGAATTTTCAAAATTGGACAGTGTAGATTTAAGGTATGTTCCTGAAGCAGACCTGCGTACAGTCCATGACAGGTATTATAGGATAGATACGGATGCTGAAACCGTCTGGATAAAGATGACCAACGAGTTGGATTCACTTCAATACGATACTATCAATCCGACCGCTTCCACTGTTTGTAGGGTAAAAGAACTCACTCTGATTAGAATCGATGAAAAGAACATTCCTGAATTCGTGAAGAAATCCATGGAGGTTCGTAAATGAATCACTCACTCACTCTCAAAATCGACAATTCCGCCGTTGAAGAAAGGGATTTCTTCGAGTTGGTGTCATCAGGATCCGTTCCCGAAATTGCATCTAATTTGAGCTCAATACTCAGTAAGGCGAAGAATTCTGTCTGTGCCGTTTTATCGGATATATCCGCAACTTACGTGAATATGTTGGCTGGAATGAAGTACAGCAGATACATTCTGGTGCCTGATGTAAACAATAAAGCACTCGCTCCGTTGAAAGGTAAGGCAATCGTACGTGAAATGAAATGGTCTGGATTCGACATTTTCATCATTGATGATGATTGTGCAGTTGTCGTATCTGGGAAAAACGGTTCCATCATCAAAGATGGAGGATCCGTTGCGAATCTGATGGCACATTTCCGCAGATGGTTCTGGAATGAAGCCGATTTTGAGCTTATTAATGAAGTGTCGGGTGTCGATAATGGTGTTTTCGATGTGCCCCAAGTTGAATCTGATGGAAAGGTAGTCACAGATTGCGATGGAAGCGTCTCGGTTCTTACACAGAGATGCGACGCATCATCATTCGAGGGAAAATATCACCAGATTCTCGATGACAAGGTGCTATACTTCCGCAAGATTCCGGATGTATCTATACTGAAAGTGCGTGGAAAGGATTCTTTCTACGTTCCGGATTTATGGATTTCGTTCTGTGAAGTGGACGGTGACAGCTACGTTCTCAATTACAACCCTGCATCCTACCCTACCATGCCGGAAAAGGGAAGTAGCAAATTAATAGGCATACATGTCGATAAGCTGGAATACGGCACGAAGTACAAGTACTGCCAGAAGGAGGCCTACTCCAAGCTTATTGAAAAGGCACTTAAAGATTCGAATGGGAAGGACATAACCGTTTTGCCCTCGGTTACGGAGAACGTTTCGATGACCATGCCTCTTAAGGATTATCTGTTCTTTAAGGAACTCGAATCGAAAAACCCCGAGATGTTGGAGGATAGAATCCGTTCCAAGAATCCAAATCTTCTTGTGACAAACAAACGCGCGTGTAGTCTTGAATTCCAGATCAACGTTGAAATTCAGAAACACAGTCCGAAAGCCGTCAAAGATTCGATTTATCAGGAATACGACAACATGCCCAGAAACCTTTCTCAGAAGAAGAGCGAAATTGTAAAGCTGGCTAATGAAGAGAAAATGGAAAAACTGAGTTCAAAGGTGAACCAGATACAGATTCCGGGCACTATTGCCGATGTTGCTGAGTATAACAGATTCGTCACTGAACTGAACAAATACATCGATGAATTCAACAGCAGAGGTGGAGAGATAGATGAGTCTCTGGCCGAAGTATCCTCATCCAAAAAAACAGCTAAAGTGAAGACAATCGTTAAATTGAAAGAATCTGAGGCCAAACCTCTGCCGCGTTATGGGACCCTATACAGAAACGGCGGAGCTTACGAATATGTCTTGATCGACGAAAACAAAGTGTCCGAGGCTGAAAAGGAAGCTGAGGTACGCGGATGGAAGACCATATCTTACCATCTCGAGTGATAATATGAAGGAATACGCAATCGAAATAACAATTGATGAGGACGGTCTTCTTGAGGCTGAAACTTTTGGTTTCAAGGGAAAAGTCTGTGAGTCCGAAATCAAAGAACTGCTTTCTTCCGAATTCGTTATCGAAGAAATGGATCACAAGGATGAATACTTTCAGTCTGAGGAAGAAGTTGTGAACAAGAAAGAAACGGTACAGAGGCGGCAGTCATGAGTAGCCACGTCCGTATTTTGACCCTGAAGTTTTGTACATGCGAACTCAAGAATCTCACCTATGCCCTCGAGAAATGCGGAGAAAGCTATGAAATTGTAGGCGATCGTATCCGTTTAACTGATTGTGTCATAGAGAAACTGGGCACGTCATACTTCATCAGGACCGAGGATTATCGGACATCCGTGATACAGAAATTCAAACAGATCAATTCTACCGTTGCTGATGTTGAATCGAAGTTACGCGAACTCAAGATCGAAGAGCAGAAGGCCCTTGCTGAACAGGCCCGTATCAACATGGAAATGTTCAAGGTCAGGCAGATTAAGAAAGAACAGGACCAATTGGAATACGATCGCAGAAAACTCGAATTAGAAAAACAGGATTTCGTTATGGCCAAAAAGATGGCCATCGAAGCTAAAGCCAAAGCGATGGGCTATTCGGTCAAAGAAACAGTCGAGAACGGCAAAGTAAAGCTGATGCTCGTGAAGAGAGTTTACTGATGCTAACAGTTTACGCCACCGAAACCAGTGAAATCTACGGTCATGGGAAACGTTTTGTCATTTGGTTCTCCGGATGTACTCTCCGCTGTAAAGGATGTATGAATAAGGAATTGTGGGATAGATCATCTGGTAAAGAAACCGCGGTGAAAGATCTTTTAAGCCAGATAATTGACTCGAACACAAAAGGGGTCACATACATCGGTGGGGAGCCGTTGCAGCAAGGAGAAGATCTTCTGATTCTTTCCAAACACATCAGAGAACTCGGTTTGGATATCGTTCTTTTTACAGGGTACGAGCTGGAAGAACTCAATGAACTTCAGAAGTCGATAGTGAATCTTTCTTCGGTAATAATTACAGGACGTTACGACGAGAGCAAAAGAAACACATACCTGACGCACAGGGGCAGCTCTAACCAGAGGATAATAATCCAAGATGAATCTCTGGAACAGTTTTATTCCGAGGAAGCCAGACAAGTGGAGATCATCATTACTGAAGACTCTGAAACCTATCTTGGTTTTCCAGAAGATTTCTTAAATGATGATAATCAATCAAAAGAAAGGCATTGAGATGGAAAAGAAGAGAATCATAGAAAGGATGAAACAATTGGCTGATTTGATACATTACGAGCTAGGAGACATCAGCCATCTTGCGAATGCCATGTGTGTGAATGTGTTGAACAATGGAAACACCTCAAACAAGGAGTACTCCAACGGTTCGCTGGCAACTCTGGGTGACACAGTTTTGAAAATGATCATCACGGAGAAACTGTACCTCGAAGGGAAGGACAGAGGGGACATCACGATTAACAACCCGAGTCTGACACTTACGTGAGGTTTTGACCTGGCTTTCGCTGAATGATTTCGCCATTGTACGTCCGATCCGCGTTCTCACTTAGCGTTCTTCAGACGAGAATATCGTCTATGAGCGTCTGTCC
>Ga0265295_1002061_pt1 | contig 33221 bp, 23 predicted proteins | sample Munlansysbiofilm_FD_192503 | JGI IMG/M metagenome (GOLD analysis project Ga0265295, IMG submission 192503) | Leachate microbial communities from a municipal landfill in Southern Ontario, Canada - Methane capture system biofilm | ecosystem: Engineered > Solid waste > Landfill > Unclassified ... | reverse complement strand
AGAAGTAGGAAGCTCTGCAACAGCGAGGGAGAAAAACACCTACCGGCAAGCAGCACCGATTGAAGTAGAATCATCGGCAGGAACGGGGGACCAATTTCCCAATTGGCTATCCCACTGTTCTCCTCCGTTTCATGTCCCTTCCTAACACTAGGATATGTTCAAATGTGGTATATTGTCAATAGAGTTACTTTTATAGCATTATCATATATAAAATTATCGAATGTTTTTAGCATTATATCGTTAATCCTGCTTTTTTAATTTTCTTGTGTCAGAACATTTGCTTAATTTAGTTGAATTTTGGCAGTTTTCTTCTGATCAGGTCCAATTATCTCTTCTGTCCTGTCACAACCAAGTATTCACTCTTTTTTTATCTACATATTGACGAACAGGAGGGGGCGCACTATAGTTGTCCTTGGCAATTATTGCTTAGAAGAATCAATTGGAGACCCATATGCTCGACTTATGTGCCATCCGGAGGTTGCAGACATCACTGCGTGCCTTCGAAGAAGAACTCAAACGCGAAACTGGCCTTTCGTTCAATGATGCACTCCTGTTATGTGCCGTCAACAAAGGCATCCATGAACCTGGAGCCCTAGCCAAGGAGCTTGAGCTCTCCCCTTCCAGACTGACCAGAATCCTGGACAGCTTGGAAAACCGTTCGCTCATCAAACGCAGCCTCAGCAGTGCAGATCGCAGGAGCCTTTCGGTAAGCCTGACCGAGCAAGGCTCGACCATGGTACAGACGTACAGCTGCTCGGAAATCTGTCTCCCTGAGGATCTTGCATTCACCCAATCCACTACGTAGGAGGACCTATGGCTACATATCTTATTGTCGGAGGAGTCGCAGGAGGTGCCGGAACCGCTGCCAGGCTCAGAAGAAGGGACGAGAACGCCCAAATCATCATGTTCGAGCGCGGCGAGTACATCAGTTACGCAAACTGCGGGCTGCCCTACTATGCCGGCAACGTCATTACCGAGCGCTCTCGCCTCTTTGTCATGACACCCGAGCGTTTTGCCGAGAGCCTGAATGTCGAAGCACGGATACTGAGCGAGGTGGTCTCCATCAATCGAGAGGCAAAGACCATCCATGTCAGGGACTTGCAGAACAACACCGAGTACGACGAGCGGTATGACACCCTCATCCTTTCTCCCGGTGCCAGTCCGGTCCGTCCTCCGATCCCCGGTATCGACCACCCGGCCATTCTCTCCCTGCGTTCTGTCTCCGACATCGACAGGATCAAGGAGAAGGTAGACAAGACCACCACCAAGCGTGCAGTCGTTGTAGGCGGAGGTTTCATCGGGCTGGAGATGGCTGAAAACCTGAAGGAACGTGGTCTGGAAGTTTCAGTTGTAGAAGCACTGGAACAGGTAATGAACATCATCGACTACGATCTGGCCGCCGAGGTGCAACAGCATCTGAGAGCCAAGGGTGTGAATCTCTACCTCAAGGATGGGGTTGCTGCGTTTGAGGCTCATGAAAGCATTGTCAGTGTTCGCCTTGCGTCAGGAACACTCATCGATGCAGATCTGGTCATACTTTCCATCGGAGTACGCCCTGATACCGCATTCCTCAAGGAAGCGGGGATCGAGCTGGCAAAAAATGGAGCCATCAAGGTCGACCCCTATTTCACCACCAATGACAAGGATATCCGTGCCGTCGGGGATGCCATCGAGTTCACCAGCCCGTTGACCAAGAGCCCGATAACCGTCCCCCTTGCAGGACCGGCGAACAAACAGGCTCGTATCTGCGCTGATGCCATCATCGATGGAAACAAAAAGCCCTACGAGGGCACGATTGCCACCAGCATCGCCAAAATCTTTGACATGACGGTTGCTTCAACCGGACTGACCGAGAAGAGCCTGAAAGCTGCCAAGCTTCCCTACCGCTGTGCCGTTACCCATGCTGGCAACCATGCCGGATACTATCCCAACTCCCTTCAATTGACCCTCAAGGTCCTGTACCATCCCAAGACAGGCAAAATCTGGGGCGCCCAGGGAGTCGGTTACGACGGTGTGGACAAGCGAATCGATGTCATTTCGGCCTTCATCGGCAAAGAAGGGACCGTCCAGGACCTTGCAGAGTTCGAACAGGCATATGCCCCTCCGTTCTCCAGTGCCAAGGATCCGGTAAATATGGTCGGATTCATTGCTGTGAACGTACTGGAAGGGTTCAGTGATACCATCAGCTGGGAGGAAGCAGAAGAAAAGCGCAAGAACGGTGCGTTCATGCTCGATGTCCGTTCAGCAGAGGAGTTTGAGCTGGGTTCCATTGAAGGGGCGGTGAACATCCCCCATACAGAACTTCGCACTCACCTTTCTCAGGTCCCCAAGGATCGCCAGGTTGTCATCAATTGTGCCATCGGGCTTCGCGGCTATCTCGCCGAGCGCATCCTCCGGCAGAACGGGTATACCACCGTTCAGAACCTCACCGGTGGATTCAAGACCTACGACAATGCAGTGCGTGAACGGGAGCTACTGGAGAACCGGCAGAAGATTTCCGTCAAGGATGAACCCGGACTCATCAACCACCTCAATGAGGACGGTTCTTTCCGAAAGCGTTCCGAGAACAAGATCTTCAAGGTCGATGCCTGCGGACTGCAGTGCCCGGGTCCGATCATCCGTCTGAAGAAAGAAATTGATAACCTTGAGCAAGGCGACCGTATCGTCATGAAGGCTTCCGACCCCGGATTCAGCGTCGATGTGCAATCCTGGTGCAAGCTTACCGGCAATGAGCTGGTGAGTGTCACCACCACAAACGGCATCATCGAGGCAATCATCGGAAAGGGAAATCCTGATGTGTGCGCCATGCCCTCCTCTGCAGGGGAGAAACCGGCCATCTGCGACCCGGACAACGGAGCGACCATGATTGTCTTCTCCAATGATCTGGACAAGGCTCTGGCTTCTTTCGTCCTTGCCAATGGGGCTGCGGCCACCGGCAAGCCGGTGACCATGTTCTTCACGTTCTGGGGCTTGTCGGTTCTTCGCAAGAAGGATGCACCCAAGGTAAAGAAGGATTTCATGGGAAAGATGTTCGGCGCCATGTTGCCCAAGGGCATGGAACAGCTGGCCCTCTCCTCCATGAACATGGGAGGAATGGGAGCAAGTATGATGAAGGGCCGCATGAAAAAGAAGCATGTAGACCAAGTCGAGCAGATGTTCGAAGAAGCCAGGAAAGCAGGTGTTCGCATGGTAGCTTGCCAGATGTCCATGGACATCATGGGCATCACCAAAGAAGAGCTGCTTGACGGCGTTGAAATCGGAGGGGTCGCAACCTATATGGGAGCAGCTTCCGAGAGCAAGATCAATCTCTTTATCTAAGCTGCATATCAATAGTGGGGTGGCCGTTGTTCTCCGAGCAGGCCATCCCCGCTCTCTTCCACCATATCGGTTACCCGTTTCTCCAACTTCTCGAGACGGTTTTGCAAAAGTGCGATTTCCTTGGCTTGCTCTGTCACTACCGAATCGAGTGTGACAATCGTCTCCTCCGCATACGCAAGTTTCACTTCCAGCTTTGTCAGACGTTCTTCCATAGTAGTCGCTCCTTCTCATCTCCATCCTAGCATGGAGCGCAAAGGAGGGCAATGTGGGTCGTGTTGCATCACAAATGAGGTTTGTGCAATTTTGGCTTGCCAGATGGGCTGAACGTGCTATACTGACATGAGTTTTGTTGCAGAATGGTGCAGATAAAGGAAAAAACATGAAAGGCGAACGAGTTGCACAACTTGAATTGTTGCTGCATTCCCATCCAGAAGGCTTGAGACGAGCCGAAATTGCACGGAGACTGGGGGTACACCGCTCTACCATCAGCCGGTATGTTGATGAGTTGAAGCTCTATATCGACATCTATGAAGAGAACAACCTTATCAAGATCAAGAATCGGGAAGAGGACGAGAACATCGCCTTGAGCGTCTACGAAAGCCTTGCCTTCAACCTCTCGGCAGAGATGCTGGCAAGCAGCACCGAATTCCAGAACCCGCACCTTGCCTCCGGACTTCGCAAGATTGCCATGAACATGCGTTCGTATGCACCAAAAATCAGTGAGAATGTGGTGAACCTTGCCGAGCAGATCGACAAGCAATTGCAGGAGAGAAAGGAAAGCAGCAAATTCAATGCCATCCTGGAAGTGCTCATCGACAGCTGGGTTTCGGGACGCATCGTGCGAATCGTACAGAGCTTGAAAGGCTTTGACCCGATCGAGACCGAACTTGCCCCCTACTTCATCGGCTTTCGTGAAGAAGATACCGGGGGAAGACATCCTATCAGCGTAACTGGAAGACTGCGGCATACCACTGAGATTGTGACCATCGACATCAGCACGATCACCAGTGCCACCATCCTCGATGAGACCTATACGATTCCCGACAACCTCAAGCCTTTCAAATTCCCTGAAAGCGAGGAACGGTACGAGAGTATCGACATGATACCGCTGAGCCTCAAGCTCAAGGAACGGTCGGCAATGAATGTCTTCCGCTCCGTAGTCCACGGAACCCCGGTGTTTGAGAAATTGAGCGACAGTTCACTCATCTGCAATATGGACGTAGAGAATTCGATCGAGCTCTACCTCAGGATCATCCAGTGCGGTGACTCTGTGGAAATTCTTGGTCCTGAGTCCTTCAGAAAGAAGTTCTGCAAGATGCTGAACAAGATCCTGGCTTTGTACCAATAATATTTTTCTTGCTCCCCATCACGAAAATCGCTATGCTGAATAGCAGGAGGAAACGACCATGAAAGAGTATGAATGCGATCTTTGCGGGTATGTGTACGACCCGACTGCAGGTGATCCCGACAACGGAATCAAACCCGGAACAGCCTTTGAAGACCTTCCCGAGGATTGGGTATGCCCTCTTTGCGGAGCTCCTAAGTCTGACTTCTCTCCCCGCGACTAAGGTTGGGGGTTTTTCTGACGGGGAAGGCATGACCTCCCCCGTTTTTTTATGTCCTCATCACGAGGGATCTTTCTCCTGCAAGAACCCCAACACATCCTGCTTGAACTGCTTTCCCCCAGCGGGATGAGCCATATGTGCATACAAACAGAGTCGGGCATTCGGAATACCTTCGGCAGTCTCCCTGAACAAATCTGGACTGTAGAAGAAATCATCCTCTCCTCCTGCCACCAAGGTAGGGCAAGAAATCTTCTGTAAATGATCTCGGAAGGCATGCTTGTCCTCCGCTTCAACAGTCACTACCAGATCAGTCGAATCTTTCGGATGATTGAGTGAGAGCAAAAAGGCTGCGAGGGCAACCAAAGGCTTGGAAAGATACGATGCCCATCCTGATTGTGGGTACATGGTAGCAATGAGCGTTTTCCACGCTTTCATCCATCTTCCTTGACTGGCAAACCGAGCAACATCCAACTGGAGCTGTTTTGCTTGCTCGTTCAATGCATGGGCACTGGAATGAAGTACCAAGCGATGGACCAACTCAGGATGCAGTGCAGCAAAATGAAGGGCAACCGACCCCCCGGTGGAAATACCTATGATGTCCACCGGACCTGCGAACTCCTGTTCTATCATCAAGGCATAGTCGTTTGCCATATCATCCAGCGTATAGCCAATAGGCAGGTGAGGCCTGCGAAGCACGCTGTAGATCGTGTACTCCTGCTCAAGGAACGAATACATCCTGACGAGAGCCGGAGGCTGGGGCTTGTGCTCGAAGGTCAATCCCTCAAATACAACCAAAATGTTCGGTCCGTTTCCTATGCGGGTATACGGCAACCCACTCTTGCAGTATCCCTGTTGTTTCATCCTAGAACCTGTATCGCCCACTGGCTTGCACGCTCCTCCTCGCCTTCCTTAAGGGGACCTTCCTTTTCATTGACGATGAACCCGATGGGAGAAACAGCGCATACCCCTCCCTTTTTCTCCAGCATGCGCATCATCGGCTCAGCAGCATAGCCGAACAATCGTACAAGGAACGTCAGGAGGCGATTGCCTACTTGCTGTACATCCGCCCGGGTATCAAAGGAGGCGACTTTCACTCCCTTGAGACTTCCTGCCGGAAGACTCCTCAGAAAGGCCTTTACCGTCGGCAAGGGTTGGAAGGCTTGGGTCGGAGAACCGACGATGAGAAAATCCAAACCCTCGAGCTGTTCAGCTTTCACCTCTCCTACACGGAGCGTGGTCGCTTTGCATGCGCTTCCGATCGCTTTTGCAATCGCTTCAGTATTCCCATAGACAGAATCATAGACCACCAACGTCTTCATCACTGTTCCTCCTGTGTATGATTGTATTCATTTTTTCATTCAATACACAACAACGCAACCCCTTGCCATGTCTATATATGACTTTCCTTTGCATTGGTTGCATCTTCCCTACACGGGAGCCTGGATTTGTAGTATCTTGAAACCATCAATGGAGGATATCTATGCCTATGTTGCACGCAATCAATGAACGAAGAGCCTATCGAGCCATCGATGCCAAACCCGTAGATAAGGAGATCCTTGTGCGTTTGGTCGAAGCAGCCCATACCGCACCCTCAGCTATGAACAACCAACCGTGGCGCTTTGTGACTGTCACTGACAGCGACGTGCTCGGTATGTTGAAAAAAACTCTCGCTCCTGGAAACTATTGGGCACTGAAAGCTCCGGCCATCACTGCAGTGATTACCAACAAGGCATGGGGAATGACACTGGGCAATCGTGACTATGCTCCGTTCGAACTGGGCATGGCTGCTATGGCCTACCAGACACAAGCGGTAGCTGAAGGTTTGTATGTCCACCCAATCGCCGGCTTCAATGCAGACGAGGCGAAAAAAGTGCTCCATATCGCAGATGAGGATACGCTCATGATCTTGCTGGTGGTAGGGTATCCCGGGGATAGCTCGACATTGAACGAGAAACATCTGGAGAGCGAGAACGGCAAGAGAATCCGCCTTCCGCTCGAGAAGGTCCACAACTTCGACACATTCACTGACCAGATCAAACCACAGCCCAAATAAGCACACTGGGCAGTCGTACACCTACGTTGTTACTGTAGGTGTACGATTTCCTGATTGATGACATCCTTGAGGCGTTCTTCCTCTGTGATGATCATCGTGCTCTCCTTGAGGAAGGAGCTGCCGATCATGGCCGCTACCAAGAGGCCTCCAAGGGAAGAGAGCACCATCATTGAGTAATGTTCGGTAGTCACCAAGCTGATGAGCAGGATACATGCACATCCAGCCTGGCTGAAGAGCAACAGCATACCTTGGATGATCTCCTCATGTATGCCCTGACCCAACTCTGCAGCATACTGGCTGCCGATGGGGACAGAGGCAAGCAAACTCAGCCCTACAATGGAGGCTCCTATCAAGGCGATTGCCTCGCTGTCCAAAACGACCTGACCTATTTGCTGGCAAAACACCAAAAGCAGGATGCCCGGAATTGAGCAGACATTACAGAAGACAAAGAAGAGCTTCCTTTTGCGGAATCGATCCGAAAGAGCGGGAAGCAACACAGCTCCTACCATACCCCCGGCAAGCATTGCAATACCAAGCAGGCCGTTTGAATCGGGGAACCCAAGCAGTGCACTGATCTCATCGACCTTGATGAACAGGATCATCAATACTCCCCACCCAACCGAGAAAATGATCGTAAGTCCCCTGAGTGAGGTATTTGCATTGAATGCACGGAATGAAGCAAGAAACCCTATGTTTCTCTTGGAAGAGATGGTGGAAGAAGGGCTGGGAGGATTCTCCCTGATCAGAAAAGCAGGAATAAAGGCCAGGATGGAACTGAAAAGCGCATAAAACTGCATCATCCGCTCGAAACCGTTCCCCCACTCTGGATCGTTTGCACGAGTGACAACCATCAGGGGGGTAATGATCATGACCAAAGCGAGGCTCAGGTACTGACTTGCAGAGGTGATTCCTACAGCCATCCCCCGTTCGCGGATGGGAAACCAGCGAGAAACGATCTCGGTAATGCTGGTCAACACAACCGCCTGCCCCAAAGCAAGGAAAAACTGACCGAAGAGAACCGCCAGAAAATTGGAAAGATAGAGCCATTTGGTCATGGAACCGAAGATGATCAAACCACTTGCTATCCACGTTGCCCATCGAATACCAAGCCGATGCAGCAGATATGACGAAGGGATGCTGGCAACAACAAAGACCAGCAGATACGTCAGTGAAAGCAAGTCAACCGGACTGGCATTCTGCAGGGGAAGCTGGCTTTGGTAATACTGGTTTGCAACCCTTCCCACTGGGGCCAGATTGAGCCACTGGACCTCCACTGAAAATATGAGGAGTACCAAGGAGAGCAGGATAAGATAGCGATAGCGATACGCCTTCACACTTTTCATGGGATACAGCATACAGCATCGTGTGCCACTTGTATATCTTCTCTGGAAGAGAGGAAGCAAATCGCATATACTCTGGATATGCAAGAAACCATCAACCTACTGCTCTCACGTCGTTCGGTTCGTTCCTTTGAGAACAAAGCCATTGATGAAGAACAACTGAAGTTGCTCAAAACAGCAACGCTTCGAGCCCCCTCTGCGGGGAATATGGCTCTCTACTCCATTGTTGAAGTCAACAATGTACAAAAGAAACAGAAACTCAGTGAAATCTGCGACAACCAGGATATGATCGCCCAAGCTCCGCTGGTCTGGGTCTTCCTTGCCGACATGCAGAAATGGGTGAATTACTTTTACGAGAGCGAAGCAGTGGAAAAGGCTCAAAAAGCCAACCTCGCCACCTATAGAAAACCTGGGCTTGGTGATTTGCATCTCTGTATGCAGGATGCCATCATTGCAGCACAAACTGCTGTCGTAGCAGCCGAGGCTCTGGGCATCGGCTCATGTTACATCGGCGATGTAATAGAGAACTTCGAGGCTTTGAGAAGTCTGCTCAACCTGAAGCAGTACACCATTCCTGCCTGTATGCTCATCTTCGGCTATCCAAAGGGGAAACATCCGGTCAAGCTTACCCCACGATGTCCTGAAGACTCCATGTTCATGCAAGATTCGTATCAGGAACCCCATCTGGAGCAACTGGAAACTGCCTTTTCCCAGCATGAACAGCAACGGAGAACCGTCCATTCCCTCCCGTATGACAACACAGGAACCCTTGCAGACTACTATTACCTGCGCAAGCATACCAGTGCGTTTATGGAAGAGATGAATCGGTCAACATCAGTTATGTTCGATTGGTGGTGCAACGGCTAAATTTCTTGCGTCTAAACCGCTTTCCCACTACCATACAGCTATGGCGTACACGATTCTTCTTGTTGATGACGAGACAGCGGTACGGGACGGCATCCGCTCCCGTACCCCATGGCAAACCTATAATTTTGAGGTCATAGCAGAGGCCGGCAACGGCATTGAAGCACTGGAACTCGTCGAGGAGTTGCATCCCGATGTCGTCATCACGGACATCCGTATGCCCTATCTGGATGGGATGGAACTGATCCAGCAGATTCGCAACTCCCATCCCGCAACAACGCTGGTCATTCTCAGTGGCTACGATGAGTTCACCTATGCCCAGCAGGCGATGCGCTATGAGGTGAGTGAGTACGTGCTCAAGCCCGTATCCGTCGAGGACCTGAGCAAACTGCTGGAACGGCTTGGCAAGCGTCTGGACGAGGAGATCAAGCGCACCCAGGACCAAGATCGCTTGCGCCAATCGTATTTGCAGGCTCTCCCCTTGATCAGGGAGAAATTCCTCGTTTCGTTGCTTACCACCGCCCAGCCACTCTCAGATTCGCTCTTGGTCAGCAAGGCTCAGGAGTATGGGTTCGACTTGGACAAGGATGAGTTCATGGTAGCGCTCATCGAGACCAACCACTATCAGGATGACCCCTTGCAGGCTCTGGCAATGCTGGAAGTCATTGAGGAGGCACTCAAAAGGGAAGGCGGAGGGCTCGCCTTCCAGTTCGAGAATCAGATCGTAGTCATCTTCAGCGCACACAGTCATGCGCAAGGCCAATATGATGCAGTCTTTCGCAAGCAAACGTATCGGAAAGCCGAACATCTGAAAACCTATCTTGAGAAGTACTCCTTTGATGCGGTCATGGGAGTCGGCAACTTGGTTCATACACCCTCGGCCATTACAGTTTCCTACCATCAGGCACTCACTGCACTCAACTACAGTCCCTGTTATCCGGGTCAGTCCCTCTTTTTCATCAGCGATCTAGAGCGTATTCCCTCCGAGGAGAACGTGGGGCAACTGCAGGAGATGAAGTCGAACATCCTCATTGCGGTAAAGATCGGGAGTGAGGAACAAGTCATCGAAGCGGTGAATCAGTTCCTTGGGGAGCATCTAGCCTCCCTCGGGTTGCAGGAAATGCAGGCACTCCTTCTGGAGCTCTCTTCCTCCCTGCAAGACCTTGCTCACGGATACGGACACTCCCTGTTCACCCTCGGCGAAGAGGAGGGGCGCAACCTCTTTTCTGAACTGGCGAGTCTTTCCACCCTGGGCAAGGCAAGGAGATGGTGCACCCGCCTGTGCCTGAACCTCAGGGAGATGATTGCTGGACAACGGGAAAACAGCCATATCCAGTTCATCGGACAGGCCAAGACCTTGATCGCAAAGCACTTTACCGAAAGCGGATTCGGCTTGGAACAGATTTGTGAGATGATCGGAGTAAGTCCTTCCTACTTCAGTTCAACCTTCAAGCGGGAGGTGGGGTTGAGTTTTGTGCAGTACCTTACCGGGATGCGGATGGACAGGGCAAAAGAGCTTTTGGTGAAGACCGAAGGAAAGACCTATGAGATTGCCCAGAGTGTAGGATTTGCTGAGCCGAATTACTTCAGCTTCAGCTTCAAGCGACATGTGGGGCTCTCCCCCTCCCAATACCGGCAGGCGAACCGATGAGAAGCATCCGAGGACCCCACTCCATCAAGACCATCCTCTCGGTCGCCATTGCTGTGGTCTCCATCTCCTTTACCCTCCTGGTTTCCGCCATTCTCTTCACCCAGTTCTCCTCAACCATCAAGGAAAATGCCACGGTTTCGACACGGGAGATCGTGCGGCAGGTGAATGCCAACCTCAACTATTACACCAACGACATCCTTACCATTGCAAGCTATGCACGAGACCTGGCCAAACAGACCAATACCTTGCCTCGCAATGAGCTTGAACAGAGACTGCGTTCAATCGTTGACAGCAGGCAGGACATCGTCTGTCTGGTCCTTTTCGACCTGGAAGGGAAGGCAGTGCTCTCCACCAGTGATGCAAAACTCCGCAGCGTAGGTGAGATACAGGAGCAAACCTGGTACACCAGAGCCCTCGGAGGAGAGGGAAACTTCTACTTCACCGGTCCGCATGTCCAACAGCTCTTCACCTCAAGCTACCCTTGGGTCATCACCTACAGCCAGCAGATCAGCTACCTCGATGAAGATGGAGAAACCAGGTATGGGATTCTGGCAATCGACATGAACTTCTGGGCCGTCAGTGAGCTCTGCCAGAGCGCACGACTGGGCTCCTCTGGCTATGTCTAATTCATCGACAACAATGGGAAGATTGTCTATCACCCCTACCAGCAACTGATCAACTCCGACCTCTTCAATGAGGATCTGGATGCAGTGCAAGAGCACATCTTCGGGACCTTCACCAACACCTTTGAAGGCAGAGAGCGTCTGGTGATCGTAGATACGGTCAACAACGCCCGATGGAGAATCGTGGGGGTTGCCTACATGGATGAGCTGATGTCGGGTCTGGACCAATACACCTCGGTCATGTTCCTGGTGCTTGCCTTCTGTATCATCATCACCATCCTGCTCTCCCGAGCCGTCTCAGCGTACATCAGCCGCCCAATCAGAGAGCTGGAACGATTGATGAACAGTGTCGAGCGGAGCGATTTCTCCTCTCCTCCCACCGTAGGGGGAAGCCAAGAGGTTGCAGCCCTTTCACAGACCTTCGCCCTGATGGTCGGGCGCATCCGCCAGCTTATGGATGACATCGTCAAAAGCCAGGAGATGAAACGAAAGTTTGAGCTTGATGCACTGCAGGCGAAGATCAATCCTCATTTCTTGTACAATACCCTCGATTCGGTGGTCTGGATGGCTGAACAGAACAACACCGAAGGGGTTATCACCATGATTACAGCCCTCGCAAAACTCTTCAGGATTTCGATAAGCAAAGGACGGGACATCATCACCCTCAGCGAAGAACTGGAGCATGTGCGCAATTACCTGATCATCCAGCAGATCCGCTACCGTGATAAGTTTGAGTTCTCCATCTCCATGGAAGAGGGCATTGAGAACCTACCGACCATCAAGCTCATCGTACAGCCCATCGTCGAGAATGCCATTTATCACGGTATCAAGTACCTGCAGGAGATGGGGCATATCGACATCAAGGTATTCAGGCGCAAGCCCGGCGCTGTCGTCATCGAAGTCCGTGACAACGGAGTGGGCATGGATGAGCAGAAGCTCTCCAACATCCTCAGCTATGAGGGTCCCCACCATAAGGGTGGTACGGGTATCGGGGTGAGGAATGTCCATCAGAGAATCCAACTCTACTATGGTTCCGATTATGGGCTCGAGCTCTCCAGTGAACTGGATGAAGGCACCTTGGTCAGGCTCGTGATACCTGAGCAAGCACCGATCCATCCCATCAAGGTGGTCTCATCATGAAACGAGCACTTCTCATCATTCTCACCACTATCCTGCTCCTCGGTTGCTCAAACAAGCAGCAACCCCAGGAAACGTATCGCATCGCTGTGATCACCATGATGCAGGGCGGAGAGTTTTGGGGAGCCCTGAAGAACGGAGCAAGAAGCGCCCGCAGCGCGACCGGTTCAGTGCTGGAGTTCCTCGCCCCAGTCAATGAATCCGACTATGAGGGACAGATCAGTGCTGTCCAACAAGCCATAGACCAGAAATTTGATGCAATTGTTCTCTCACCGAGCCATTATACCCGTCTTGAGCCGGTAGTGGAGAAGGCAAGAAACCAAGGGATCAAGGTCGTGTTTGCAGATACATCGCTGATGAGTGTACACCCGGATTTCCTGATCACCTCAGACTATCGGGCAATCGGAAAGGCGATGGCAGAACATGCCTTCTCGCATTTCCAGCAGGATGAGCCGATCAGAGCGCTCGTTTTGGGTTCGATGCCGAACACCACCAGCATGACCGCAATTGTGGAAGCCTTGGTTGCATCCTTCGCCCAACGAAGCAATGCAACCATTGTCAATGCCACCTACTCCTTCACCGACGAAGCGATAGCAAAGGAAATCACATCCAATGCCTTGGCAAGCGATCCCTCAATCAATCTCGTCTTTGCTTTGGAGGAGTACACCGCCCATGGGGTGGCTAATGCCCTTGAAACGCAACGGAAGGTACATTTCATCGCATTCGGAACCACCCAGTATGAAATCCAATTGCTTGAGCAAGGAGTCATAGATGCTTTGGTGGTCGTCAACTCCTTCAACCTCGGATATCGTGCGGTGATGGCTGCCATCGACTTGCTCAACGGCAACAAGCCTGCAGAGAAGCTGGTAGACTTCGACCTTGTTACCAAGGAGTCGATGTTCAGCGAGGATCATCAGCGTCTGCTCTTCCAGACACTGCAATAGAAAGAGGCAGGGTTTCCCCTGCCTCAAGTAGTGTAGGAAGAGACAACTACTTCTTCTGAACGTATTTGCGGATATCGAAGGAAACCGCAGATACGATGATGACGCCTTTGATGATGTTCTGCCAGTACGGGTTTACCCCAATGAAGGTCAGGCCATAGTTGATGAAACTGAAAATGATGACACCAGCGATGACTCCGCTGACGGTACCCACACCACCGGTAGTCGAGACACCACCAACAACACAGCTTGCGATGGCATCGAGCTCATAGCCATTTCCATAGTTGTTGGTTGCACCACCGGTACGGGCCGCCTCAAGCACGCCAGAGAGCGAGATGAGAAAACCACATACACCGAAAAGGCCAACAAGGGTCTTGGTGATGTTGATGCCCGAAACAGCTGCTGCCTCAGGGTTGCCACCCACTGCATACACATTCTTGCCGAACACCGTCTTGTTCAGGACAAACCAGACGATGATCGAAACGATGGCAGCAAAGATGACAATAACAGGGACGAACCCAACAGAACCCGAACCGAGGAAGGTGAAATCGGCCCTCAAGCCACCAATGGGCTGGCTGTTGTTCGGCGGCATGTTGAAATAGATGGAGTTGATGCCATAGATGATCAACATCGAACTGAGGGTTGCGATGAAAGCCGGTACCTTGAACTTGGCAACGATGAGACCGTTCAGCATCCCGAACAGGGTTCCTACTGCAACGGCGAGCAGAATCGGAAGAATGACGGGAACCTGTCCCAAATCGGGGTAGAAGCGCCGTACATAGTCAGCAGTCTGCAACATAGAGGCTGAGATGACTGCAGCCATTCCAACCAAGCGGCCACCACCAAGGTCAACACCACCGGTGAGGATGACGAACATCATACCCAGTGCCATGATGATCTTTGTGGAACTCATCATCAGGATATCCCTGAGAACCTGCAAACGCAGAATTCTCGGATTGATGACGGCGATGACAATAACAAGCAGGAGCAAGACCAAGAATATTGCCTTGTCCATGACGAACTGTTTTACTTTTTTTGCATTCAGCATACCCATATGGTTCACCCTCCTACCCGACGTACTTCGTCGCCAGTTCCATAATCTCTTCCTGGTTGGTCTCTTTGCTGGTCACCGTACCGGCAACCCTGCCCTCACTCATGACCACAATCCTGTCGGTCATGCCCAGCAACTCGGGCATCTCGCTGCTGATCATGATCACACCCTTGCCTTGGGCCGCAAGCTCGCGCATGATCACATAGATCTCAAACTTTGCCCCAACGTCGATACCTCGCGTCGGTTCATCCAGAATGAGAATATCGGGAACAGTAAGCAGCCACCGAGCAAAGAGTACCTTCTGTTGGTTTCCACCACTCAGGCTCTTGATCAGCGTTCTGGCCGAAGGTGTCTTGATATCAAGATCCTTGATGCTCTTCTTCGTATCTGCTGCCATCTTCGCAGCATTGAGCAGTCCGTTCTTGTTCTTATAGGCGTTGATGTTTGCGATGACCAGATTCTCCTGTACCGAAAGGACAGGGAAAATGCCTGTGGCACGCCGTTCTTCCGTCAACAGAGCCATCCCCAAGCGCTTGGCATCATAGGCGCTGTTGCACACTTTTTCCTCACCATTGATGAAAAGCTTTCCAACGCTGTGGAGCCTGAGGCCGAACACTGCTTCCATGACCTCGGTGCGTTGGGCACCGACCAGACCGCCAATACCCAAAATCTCGCCTTTGTGCAGTGTCAGCGAAACATCCTTGAAGCTCCTGGGGTTCGGAGAAGTATACTCCTCGATCCTGAGCAACTCTCCACCAATAGTACTCTCCCCTGCAGGGAAACGGTGGGTAAGATCACGTCCAACCATACGCTTGATGATGGTCGCCGTCGTAAGCTCGCTGGCAGCCCATGTACCTACGTACTTGCCATCACGCATGATGGTGACATCATCCGAGATCTTCAAAATCTCTTCCATCTTATGGGAAATATAGATGATGGCTACACCCCGTTCCTTGAGGGAGCGAATGATGGTAAAGAGGTGTTCCACCTCATTCTCCGTCAACGAGGAGCTTGGCTCATCCATAATGATGATTTTCGATTCATAGGAGACTGCCTTCGCAATCTCAACGCTCTGTGCTTTCGAGACCGAGAGCGTTCGCAAAAGGTCGGTTGGCTGGATAGTGGTGAGATTGAGCTCCTTCAGCAAGGAGGCTGTCATCTCATACATGACCCTATGGTCAATGATCGGGCTCTTCGATCCACCGATTCGTGGATACCTGCCCAACCAGATATTCTCCATGACCGAGCGATAGGGAATCAGATGAAGTTCCTGGTGGATCATCGAGATTCCCAATGAAAGGGCTTCCTTGACACTGTTGATGCTCACCGGCTGTCCATTGAAGGAAATCTGCCCCTCATCCATGGAATACAGACCGAAGAGGCACTTCATCAAGGTGGACTTCCCTGCCCCATTTTCTCCCATGAGAGCGTGTACCGTTCCCGGCCTCACTTTCAGTGTTACGTCGTCCAATGCCTTGACGCCGGGAAATGACTTGGAGACATGGTCCATTTCTAATACATACATGACTTCCCCCGTCTCCCCGGTATCCCGGGGTTAGTTCCTTGAAAAAACCCTCCGGATTAACGAGCTAACCCGGAGGGGGAATCACACTTTCTCAGTTCTTACTTGAACTGCTGGTAGTTCTCTTTGGTAACCTTCTGGTAGGGAACCCATACGTACTTGCCATCAGTGATCTTGTAGCCGATGGAGTCGCTGGTGGGGTTTATGCCACGAGCCAAGTCGTAGGAGAGCATGAAGGTTGCACGACCTTGGTTGACAGCGTCGTTGAGGACGGTGCCGAGCAGAGTGCCTTCTTCAAGTGCCTGCAGAGCAGGAGCGGTTGCATCAACACCGACGACCGGCATGAACTTTCCGTCCTTGAAGTAACCGGCAGCCTTGAGGGCTTCGATTGCACCGAGGGCCATATCGTCGTTGTTTGCGAACACTGCTTCGATCTTGTCGCCCTGGCTGGCGATGAAAGCAGCCATCTTTTCCTGGCCCTTTACACGGTCCCACATGCCGGTGTCTTCAGCAAGCTTCTGCACCTTGATACCGTTGTCCTGCAGATTCTTGATGGAGTACTCAGTGCGGAGCTCTGCATCCTGGTGTCCGGGCTCGCCCTTGAGCATGACATACTGCAACACGCCGTCGCCGTTCTTGTCCATGGACTTGTTGGCCTTCCAGTAGTCGGCAATGATCTGCCCACTCATGGTACCGGACTCTTCAGCACGTGCGCCAACGTAGTAGATCTTGTCCCACTTTGCCATGTCTTCAGCGAGCGGTTCGCGGTTGAAGAACACTACGGGGATGTTTGCTTTCTTGGCCTTGTCGATGATGACACCAGCTGCGGTGCGGTCGACAGGGTTGATCTGCATGGCTTTCATGCCCTTGGTGATGAACAGGTCAACTTTCTCATTCTGCGTTGCCTGAATGTTCATGGAGTCGACAACCTCAACCTTTGCATCGGTCTCTGCTGCTGCAGCGATGATTGCATTGCGGACGCCGGTCATGAAGGTGTCATCAAACTTGTAGATGGCGCATCCAATCTCGATGGCCTTGCTGTCAGTCTGGCCCTGAGCAAACATGGGTGTTACCAAGGCAAGTGCCAAGCACACAACTGCGGTAATCTTTTTCATAGATCCCTCCTAATGGATTTTCTCTGTATCCAGTCTTGCATGGGCTATGCAAGCCGTACATGCAAATTTTTTTGCACAATCTTGGTTTTTTTTCGATTCCAGAGAAAAACTTCCATGTAAGTTCATAGAGAGATACAGAAGGAACCCTATGCTAACTACCGCATCTCAAGGAGTTGCATGTACTCCAATACCTGCTCGATAGCAGAAAGCGCTTCAGGTTTCCCACAATTCTCACGCCTTGCCAAGGCCCCTGGACCATGGCAGGAAGACTCAAAAAAGCGAGAGTCCTCCGCCTTGAATATCACCTCTCCGCCTTCTGGGGGAAATGCATGCATCCATGTCCACCCATCAGGGTGGATGTGCGCATTGAGATGACACTCATAGAGCAGGCAATAGGAGTTGATAGCAGGATCTGCACCAGGGTGCCACGGTCTTCCCAAGAACACACTCCCATCCGCGACTCCTGTTTCGCGGACTACGTTGCACCGATACAGCACAAACCCCAGTGCTCCCCCCTTGGTGGAGGGTGCCACCAGATATCCAGGACCTTTGGAAAGGATGGTGCACTCCTCCAAAAGCGCCATTCCCCCACCAAAAATGAAATCAATGTTGCCGGAGATCAGGCAGTTCTGCAGACGGTGGCAACCACAATCGAGCAGCAACGTATCCTGCCACCCAAGCAACGCACAATCGATCAGGGTGGTGTGTTCGGCTCCCTCACAGGTCCGAAAAGCAACTGCCTGCAACCCTTTCACCTTTCCCGGGTTTTCCGCTACTCGCTGGCAATGGGCCCCATAGTCGAAGAAGTTGGCAATCGTCAAGCTCTCAGCGTGGAACCATGGTGCACTGACACTCACCGAAGCTGATGCGAACGTTCCCATCATTTTCCCATTACGTTCCATGAAAGCAACATCCCCATAGCCGAGCACAGTCTTTTCCCGCCCTCTGCCCAGCAGGGTGACATCAGGTCGGTTGATGTACACTTTTTCGGTATATACGCCTTCCTCCAGCTGGATGACCAGCGGTCCCTGCGATTCTTGTGCAAGGACCTCATTGATGCTCTCTCCAATCTTCACCACTCTTGTTCGTGTCTGCATGATTCCATCATAGCCTCACTTGCTTGGAATTTACCGTCGCAAGTTTCTCTCTTTTCTTTGTGCAAGGTACAAAAAGGGCTGCCGCATTGCGACAGCCCCAAAATCACACACGTGTGAACTTCTTACATCAAAGGACCAAGTTTCTCGAAGAAACTCCAGCGCTTCTTTGCATCTTCCTCAGCCTTGGCAAAGAGGTCCTCGGCATTGGCAGGATTCGTCTTGTACAGTGAAGTATAGCGAACCTCACCCTTGATGAATTCCTGGAAAGAACCGGTAGCCGGCTTTGCATCCCAGCTGAATCTCTTGCCTTCCTCGAGTGCGGGGTTGAAGCGGTAGAGCGGCCAGTAACCAGCCTCTACGGCCTTCTTCTCCTCAACCTGGCTGAAACGCATGTTCATGCCGTGGTTGATACACGGGGCGTAGCAGAAGATGATCGAGGGACCCTTCCATGCAACTGCTTCCTGCAGAGCCTTCTGGGCGTGCAGGCGGTTGGAACCGAGTGCGATGGAAGCGACATAGGCATGTCCGTAGGTCATGCACATGAAGCCCATGTTCTTCTTGCCGATCTCCTTACCTGCATTTGCAAACTTTGCAACTGCTGCAATCGGAGTTGACTTGGAAGCCTGTCCGCCTGTGTTGGAGTACACCTCGGTGTCGAGCACCAGGATGTTGACGTTCCTACCAGAGGCAACAACGTGGTCAACACCACCGTAGCCAATGTCGTAGGCCCAGCCATCACCACCGATGATGAAGACAACCTTGTCGGCGAAATAGTCCTTCAGCTCGTCAATCTTGACAAGCACTGCCTTCTGCTCGGCATTGGCAGCAGCCATAGCCTCGGGAAGGGCAGCCTGGACAGCCTTCTGTGCTGCGTTGGCGGCATCAGAGGACTCACCCCACAGCTCGAGGGACTTCTCGATGGCACTCTTAAGTGCATCGGTGGTTCCCAGAGCAAGAAGCTGATCGATGTAGATGCGCAGCTGTTCGCGGTTGGAGTCTACGGCAAGGCGCATGCCCAAACCATACTCAGCATTGTCCTCGAAGAGGCTGTTGCCCCATGCCGGACCCTGGCCGTCACTCTGGCGTACAGTGTACGGAGTGGTCGGGAAGGTACCGCTGTAGATGGACGAACAACCGGTTGCGTTGGCTACGATCATGCGATCACCACAGATCTGGGAGACCATCTTCACATAGGGGGTCTCACCACAGCCGGCGCAAGCACCAGAGAACTCGAAGAGTGGCTGCTTGAACTGCAGACCCTTGATGGAGGTCTCGGGAGCACCGTCGAGCACATCGTACGGCAAAGCTTCAAAGAACTCAGCATTGGCGATTTCACCAGCTTCGCGCTCTGTAGCAATCGGGCTGAGCACAAGAGACTTCACCTTGGACGGGCAGGTCTCAACACACACACCACAACCCTGGCAGTCCTCAGTGTAGATCTGAATCTTGAACTGGAGATTGCGGTCGTTCTTGGTGCTGGACTTCAGCGTCTTGAAAGTCTCTGGTGCGCCTTCCAAATCCTTCGGGTCAATCTGCTTTGCGCGGATTGCAGCGTGAGGACAGGACTGTACGCACTGGTTGCACTGGATGCAGTTCTCAGAAATCCAGTGAGGTACGAAAGGAGCGACACCGCGCTTCTCGAACTTGGCGGTAGCGGTCGGCAGGCTGCCATCAAACGACATCTTGGACACGGGAATATCATTGCCCTTCAGGTGCATGATGGGTTCCATGATGTCCTTTGCAAAATCGTCTGCATCGGCAGGAATCAAGCGAGCGGGTTCATAGCTCTTGGTGATTGTTGCAGGAATGACAACCTGATGCAGAGCATCACTTGCGCCATCAACTGCTGCCCAGTTCTGCTTGACGATCTCTTCGCCCTTCTTGATGAAGGTCTTCTTGATGTACTGCTTGATCAAGTCAATGGCTTCCGTCTCAGGGAGCACTTCACTGATCTTGAAGAATGCAGCCTGCATGACGGTGTTGATACGGGTACCAAGACCAGCCTTCTCGGCAATCTCAAGAGCGTTGATGTTGTAGAAACGGATCTTCTTCTCGATGATCTGCTCCTGCATCTCGCGGGTCAGGTGCTCAAAGACCTCATCGGAAGGAATCTGGCTGTTGAGCAGGAAGACACCGCCGTTCTTGAGCGGACCGAGCATGTCATAGCGCCCAATGTATGCGGGGTTGTGACAAGCAACGAAGTCAGCATGGTCGATGAGCCAAGGCATATCCAACGAACTCTTGCCGAAGCGAAGATGGCTGACCGTGATACCGCCGCTCTTCTTGGAGTCGTAGGAGAAGTAAGCCTGTGCATTGAGATCGGTGTTGTCACCGATGATCTTGATGGAGTTCTTGTTTGCACCGACGGTACCGTCAGAACCAAGACCCCAGAACATGCAGGAAACCACACCAGCGGGAGAAACGTTGATCGATTCGTTCACGGGGATGGAACGACCGGTCACGTCGTCGTTGATACCGACGGTGAAGTTGTTGAATGCCTTGCCTGCAAGGTGGTCATAGACAGCCTTTGCGTGGCTGGGGGTGAAGTCCTTGCTGGAGAGACCGAAGCGGCCGCCGATGACCTGCATGTCGGTCCTGCCCATCTGACTGAGCGCGGTGATGACATCCTGATAAAGGGGCTCGCCAAGTGAACCGGGTTCCTTGGTGCGGTCAAGCACTGCAATGCGCTTCACCGACTGGGGAATTGCCTGGACGAAGTGCTTGGCACTGAACGGGCGATAGAGGCGAACCTTCAGGACACCGGTCTTGGCACCCTTCTTGTTCAGGTATTCGCTGGTCCACTCGAAGGTGTCTGCACCGCTGCCCATCACGATGACGATATCGGTTGCATTGGGATCGCCGACATAGTCGAAGAGGTGGTACGGGCGGCCGGTAAGTGCGGAAACCTGATCCATGTACTTCTGCACCATCTCGGGGAGGGCTTCGTAGTACGGATTGACGGTCTCACGACCCTGGAAGTATACGTCTTCGTTCTGGGCTGCAACCTTCAGCTTCGGATGCTCGGGGCGCATTGCCCGTTCGCGGAAGCGGCGTACATACTCCTCATTCACCAGCGGCTTGATATCCTCATATGCGATATCCTCAACCTTCTGCAGCTCATGGGAAGTTCTGAAACCATCGAAGAAGCTAAGGAAGGGAACCTGAGCCTCAAGCGTTGCCAAGTGGGCTACCAAAGACATGTCCATGGTCTCCTGCACGTTGCTTGCGCAGGTCATGGCAAAGCCGGTATTGCGACAGGACATGACGTCGGAGTGGTCACCGAAGATCGAGAGCGATTGTGCTGCAAGAGAACGGGCCGAGACATGAAACACGGTAGGAATCATTTCACCGGCAATCTTGTGCATGTTGGGGATCATCAAGAGCAATCCCTGACTAGCTGTGAACGTGGTGGTCAAAGCACCAGCAGAAAGGGCGCCGTGAACGGCACCGGCTGCGCCAGCCTCAGACTGCATTTCCATGATCTCCACCGTCTTTCCCCACAGGTTCTTACGGCCGGTGCTGGACCATGAATCTGCGAACTCTCCCATCGGGGACGAGGGGGTGATCGGATAGATTGCGGCTACCTCGCTGAAAGCATATGCAATATGCGCAGCAGCGGTGTTTCCGTCAATAGTAACCCTTTTTTTGTTACCCATTTTGACACTCCATAAAACAGTATTTGATGTACCCCAGAAGGGGGTACCCTATGCGCGTGCAAAAAAAAATCCTCACAGATTTTCCCAGAAATCAATCATAAACCAATAAGGAATCGATTGCAACCTTCCCCAATCTGATTTCCTGTATTGATAAACCTTTAGCTATATTTCATTTCTTAAGGTATTTGTTTAGTGCAATATAACCGCATCCAAGCAGAAGACAGAGCCCTGCATTGATGATCCAGAGTTGCCGATAATCCAGAACAAGGAGCAAGAGTCCTCCATAGGAGGGACTCAGGGCGTGCCCAAGGCTGGACACCGTCGTAAGATAGGCGTTCGCCTGAGAGCGAAGAGCGGGGGGAGAATAGGAATTTACGAATACATTTGCATTGGTGGCCATCAAGATTTCACCGACTGTCCAGATGCAGGTTGCCACCAGAAAGGGAGCAAAGGAGGAACAGAGGGCGTACATACCATAGCCTAGCACATAAAAGAGCATCGCAAGCGCCATAGAGTTCAACTGACCGAGCCTATGGGTCCAGATAGTGAGGAAGGCTGTGGCCACCAGAACGGTGACTGCATTGATGCTCATCAACACGGCATACGAGCGAGATCCCACCAACTCACCGAAGAGCGATGCAAATTGCAGCGGCAACGTGAAGGAGTTCTGACCATAGGTAAGGCTGTACAAGGAAAACCCCAGAAAGAACACGATAAGGATCGGGGATAGATGCAACTTCTTGCCACCTAGGTCTATCTCGCCTTTCCTGTGTATCCCAACCCCTTTGACATGCGGAATGGCGATAACCAGCAGGGCGGTTGAGAGAGAGAGCAGCAGTGCAGAAAAACTGAAGAGCAGGACAATGGAGCGGGTGTAGAGGAAGGAAGCTGCCATAGGACCAAGAGCAACCCCTACGTTGGTTCCCAGATAAAGCAGGCTGAACGACTGGGACAACTGTTCCTTGTTGCTGAACTCCGCAACCATGGTATTGGTCAGCGGGGAGGTTCCTCCGCGAAACGGACTGCCCAGGAGAATGAGATACGGAATAAGTCCAGGATGGCTGTGGTAGACTAAAGCACAGGCTGCATAGCAGAGGACCACCATGGACTGGAAAAGAACCAAGGGTCGCTTCTGTCCCCACCGCTCCGCAAGTGGAGCACTGAGCAACTGACCAAGCATGGTCGCCGCCACACTCAAAGAAACGAAGAACCCTGCTTGGGCTGGACTGAGATTGAGTTTTCCGGTAAGGATCAGGACAAGCAACAGCTGCACAAAATCACCGAATCGGTTGATGATTCGGATGACGAAAAGCACATACATTGTTTTCCCCAACCCCCGGTACAGGGAAAACCCCGCCAGGGACTGACGGGGTTTCTGTTTGGTCAACATGGAATCCCTACCCTGCTTTGCAGAGTACGGATTGCCCTCTCTTTGGTCAACACTCGCTATGGCCGCACGAGAAACATTTCTTGCACCCTTCGATGTTCACGAAGGTGACATTGCCGCAGATCGGACAGATATCCGGCTTCACGCTTGCCGTCACCGAGGGAAGGCCAAGGTCAAGCTGACCTGCATCCTCCACCTCATCCTCCTCATCAGGAAGACGGGATGCATCACGCTCGGAATCGGAGGAACCGATATGTTCCTGCAACACCTGGGCCACTGCATCGGGAAGGCTCATGACGCGATTCTTTCCGAAGCCCATGGACCGACCGCTGCCGATACCCGAAAGCTGCCCGATGATAGCCTGTGCCCGTTGGTCGGGAGTCAGGGGGCTGGGCATGCGCAGCATCAGGCTGATGAGCCTTCCAAGCCCCTCTGCATCAGCAGCTACGTCAGAACCGACCTTAGCCACGTTGATGAACACCTCGAAGATGTCACTGGGATTCGGGCCATCGCAGTTGACGGTGATATACGCAGTTCCGATCGGGGTTGCCTTGCGATAGGTCGTACCCCTGAGCACCGTGGAACGAACACGCGGCTTGGGCTCGGAGGAACGGGAAACCACCGGCTTCTCAACCTTCGGCTCCTCTTTCTTCACCGTAAGCACCTGGGTATCGCGCGATCCATCACGGTAGGTGGTTCCACCCTTGCACCCCAGATCATAGAGCAGCTCGTAGAGCTTGCCGGTCTGCTCCACTGTGTATTCCTTGGGAGTGTTTCCGGTCTTGGAAATGGAGGAGTCAACCCATTTCTGGATAGCTGCCTGCACTTTCACATGCCCTTCGGGGGCAAGATCCATGGCTGAGACAAAGTAGTCGGGCTTCTTCTGGCCGGGGTGAGCCTTCACCCACTCCTCGTACACCTTCACCCGTTCGATGTTCGTGCCCATCCTTCCGGTACGCTCCCACTCCCAGAAGTAGTAGGGCTCGATGCCTGTGGAGGTATTCACCATGGTACCGGTGGTTCCGGTGGGAGCCTGGGTGAGCAAGGTGACGTTGCGCAATCCCTGAGTTCTCACTTTCTCACGAAGAGACTCAGGCATCTGAAGCATGAACCCGCTCATCAACAGTTTCTCGGCATCGAAGAGGGGGAAACTCCCCTTCTCCTTGGCGAGGTCGCTGCTTTCGCTGTACGCCTCGATGCAGATGAACTTGTACAGTTCCTCGATGAAGGTCAGGGAGGCATCGCTGCCATAGCCGAGCTCCATCTTGATCAGCATGTCGGCAAGACCCATGGTACCAAGCCCGATGCGTCGCTCGCTGAGCTGTTGCTGCTTGTTCTCCTCAAAGAAGTACGGCGTGTCGTCGATGACATCGTCGAGGAAACGGACTGCAGCACGCACCGCTCTTCCCAGCTCCGGATAGAGCACCTTCTTGTTGTGCACAAAACGGCTGAGATTGATCGAACCAAGGTTGCAAACGCCCCACGGGGGAAGCCCTTGCTCACCACACGGATTGGTGCTCTGGATTGTCGAGTAGTACCAGGAGTTGGACATCTTGTTGTACCGGTCGATGAAAAACACCCCCGGTTCTGCACTTGCCCATGCACTTTCCACGATGGCATCCCAGATTTTCCTGGCTTTCACCTTCTGGTAAACAAACACCTTATGCCCGTTTTTCTTCCACTTGGCGATATCACCATCCCACTCCTTGTTGTAGGCAGGATCTGACGTATCGGGGAAGTAGGTCTCCCAGTCTCTGTCACTGCGCACCGCATCCATGAAGTCATCGGTGATGCCGACACTGATGTTTGCATTGGTGATCTTGCCCATCTCGCGCTTTGAGTTGATGAAATCCAGAATGTCCGGATGCCAGACATTGAGGATGAGCATCAGCGCACCGCGTCGTGATCCTCCCTGCTCAATCAGGCCGGTGACGAAGCTGAAGAGCCCGCCCCAGCTTACTGAGCCACTGGATCTTCCGTTTACGCCCTTGACGTAGCTGTGCCTGGGCCTGAGGGAGGAGATGTTCATCCCCACCCCGCCGCCACGGCTCATAATCTCGGTCATCTGGCCCAGAGAGGCAATGATGCCACCACGACTGTCCTTCGGTGAGGGGATCACGTAGCAATTGAAATATGTCAGATTCTGATCCGTTCCTGCGCCTGTAAGAATCCTGCCTCCAGGGACAAACTTCCAATCCTCCAGGAGCCAATTGAACTCTTTTTCCCATGATTTCTGAATCTCCGGCTTCTCTTGCGAAGCGATGCCTTTCGCTACACGAGCCAACATCTGGGCGGGGTCGGTTTCAAGAGGCTTGTCGACATCTTCCCTCTTGACATGCAAGATCATCCCGTCGTCCAGTTTCACCGTAATGGAGTCATTGGCAAGCAACTCAGTCACCACTCCAATCTCCCGCTGGCCAGTCTTAGGATTGCTCACGGCGACTACAACATCCCCAACTGAAAGAGTCTCTTTTTTCACATCTTTCAGGGCATATCGGTCGAGGAAAATCTTGCGTCCCAACGTACTCAGTTCATTCTTCACAGAGCTCATGTAATCCCTCTATATATATAATTTTTACTGTCTCAAACTACTTGGATGTCAGCCTTTAGGGCTGTGCAAGCAAGAGGGTCGACGGCTGTCGACCCTCATCAACCATACCATGGAGAATCGAAGTTGGCAAGCGGGATAACCGTATTTATAGCGCAGTTAAAAGTTGAATAACGCTATATATAGTGTTATATAGGTTTCATAGCACTCATGTATCAAGTCTAAGAAAATGCGTATGAGAAAGGTCTGAAAGGTTCAAAGAAGCAAGAATAAAAAACTTTCAATTCCTTGCTGGCAAAAAGCAGGCTTCTCTGGTGAACCCCTCTTTGAAACTCTAGTTTCCTGATGAAAAAATCTACCTGTTTGCTTCACTTCTCACCTGTACAAGCGAGCCCTTCTGTCAGTAGCCTAGTGGTCTAAAAATTGGGAGCCCTCCCAACGAGAAGACTCCCATGATACATAAAACCCTTTTTCGGGAACAATCATCAATATCCGAGCTGGACCATGGTATCGGCAACCTTCCTGAAGCCGGCGATATTCGCCCCCTTCACGTAGTTGATGTACCCATCATCTTCCTTGCCTTCACGTACGCAAGCCTCATGGATCTTGGTCATGATGGAGAAGAGTTTCTCGTCAACTTCCTCAGCAGACCAGGAAAGGTGCATGGCATTCTGGCTCATCTCCAAGCCGCTGACCGCCACACCGCCTGCATTGGCTGCCTTACCTGGTGCGAAGGGAATGCGCTGCCCGATCAGATAGGTAACCGCATCAGCCTGGCAACCCATGTTGGAGGTCTCTACCACATACTTCACCCCATTTGCAACCAGCAACTTTGCATCCTCAAGATTGAGCTCGTTCTGGATGGCACAGGGGAAAGCAAGATCAACGGGAACTTCCCAAGGCTTCTTCTTCGGAACAAAGGTGGCTCCGAACTTCTTTGCATATGGCTCCACCACATCATTGTTGCTGGTGCGCAGGAAATTCATATATGCCCATTTCTCGGGAGTTCCGACACCTTCCTCGTCATAGATGTAGCCATCGGGTCCGCTGATGGTCACTACCTTGGCCCCAAGTTGGGTTGCCTTAACTGCAGCACCCCAAGCAACATTGCCGAAGCCACTGATGGAAACGCGCTTGCCCTCCATGCTGTCGTTGTGTGCTTCAAGCATCGCCTTGGCGAAATACATCGTTCCATACCCGGTAGCCTCGGGACGAACGAGCGAGCCGCCATATCCCAAGCCCTTGCCGGTAAGAACACCGGTATTCTCTTCCCTGATCCGCTTGTACTGCCCATACAGGTAACCAATTTCCCTTGCACCGACCCCGATATCCCCTGCAGGAACGTCGGTGTCAGGACCAATGTACTTTTGCAGCTCAGTCATGAACGAACGGCAGAAACGAAGAATCTCGGAATCACTCTTGCCGCGGGGATTGAAGTCGCTGCCACCCTTGCCGCCACCCATGGGAAGTGTGGTCAGGCTGTTTTTCAATGTCTGCTCAAAACCGAGGAACTTGAGCGAACCAAGGGTAACGCTTGAGTGGAACCGAAGCCCACCCTTATAGGGACCGATGGCATTGTTGAACTGAACCCGGTACCCGCGGTTAACCTGCAGGTTTCCCTCATCGTCCTCCCACTCCACACGGAAGGAATACACACGATCAGGTTCGGTCATCCGTTCCAAAATCCGGTTTTTCTCATAGACGGGATTATCATTCACCACATCGATGACACTCTCCAGGACCTCACGCACAGCCTGAATGAACTCCGGCTGGGCGGGATTCTTCCGCTCCAGATCTTCCATTAACGTTTCAAGGGTATACATACCTAGAATTTTCTCCTTAGGGTCAAGTACAGGCATCCATGGCCTGTTCAAAAAGCCTAAACCCGAGCATAGATTCTGTCAATGTTTAAATTGAGTTAATCATGAGTATTTTTTTTTAAATTACTTGATTGTTCAATAATTTATATATTTTTTGAATTTATTATCAAAACCTTGTAATTTCTGAAATTCTATTCAAAAGTTATCACTCATGCTACACTACACGATATGTACACACTTGACCCTACTTGGCTGCCTTTCAGCAACCTAATGCTGAAGCATATCTACAATGTCCTCCTGATCTGCAACGAGTACGACCGCTTTCTTCTGGAAGAGGATGGGCGGGTTGAGGAGGAGTTGTACATTGAGTATACCCAGCTCGGGTTGAACAACCCCCCGAAGATCACCCACACCAACAGCGGGGAAGAAGCACTCAAGCTCATCGCAACCAGAAAGTATGAACTGGTCATCACCATGCTCGACCTTGGTCCCGAATCAGTTGAGCAACTTGCTGATTCCATCAAGAGCCTTGACCCAGAAATGCCGGTCATCGCCCTTTCCCCTTCCTCAAGCCACCGTAGGAACAAGCTGATCAAGGGTTCAGATTGCCAGGCGATCGACTACTTCTTCTACTGGCAGGGCGACCCCACCATCTTTCTGGCCATGATCAAGCTGGTCGAGGACAGGATGAACCTCGATCATGATACAAAGGAAGCGGATGTACAGGTCATCATCCTTGTTGAGGATTCCATCCGCTTCTACTCTTCCTACCTTCCGATGATGTACACCTGCCTCATCCAGCAGAACCGCTCCGCCATCCTGGAAGCACTGAACAACTGGGGAAAAACCCTGCGCATGCGCGGACGTCCCAAGATTGTATTGGCCAGAACCTACGAGGAAGCTTGGCAGCTGTACAGCACCTACCGGCACAACATCCTTGGCATCATCACTGACATGTCCTATATCAAGGAAGGGGAACAGGACAGATTTGCAGGGCTCACTCTCACCAAGGAGGTGCTCACACTCGACCCGGAAGTCCCGGTCCTGATACAGAGCAGCGACAACAATGCCCGTGACGAGGTGGAAGATAGCGGGGCATACTTCATCTGGAAGCACAGCTCCTCGCTGCTCTTCGACCTCAACAAGTTCATGACCAGCCACTATGGCTTCGGTCCCTTCATCTTCCGCAATCCCAATACCATGGAAGAGATTGCCAGGGCAGAAACGATGCGCGACCTGCAACGGCTTCTGCCTTTCATCCCATCCGAGAGTTTCGATTTCCATTGCAGGCGCAATGAGTTCTCCCGTTGGCTTCGGGCGCAGAGCCTCTACACACTCGCCGCTCGGATCAAAGGATTGCAGATTCCCCCGAATGGGGATGCCTCCCTCGTCCAACAACAGCTCATCGACATCATCCGCACCTACCGCAGTGAACGCACAAAGGGCGTCATCGCGCAGTTCAGCCGCAACAACTACGACGAAACACTCTTCTTCAGCCGCATCGGAGGAGGTTCGCTTGGAGGCAAGGGAAGAGGATTGGCTTTCATCGATATGGTGCTCAGAGCCGCAAAGCTCCCTGCAAAATATCCTCAGGTTTATCTCTCCATTCCTCGTACCGTGGTGTTGACCACCGAGATGTTCACCCAGTTCATCGAAGAGAACAACCTCACCGACATCACCACCGCCGATCTTCCGGATGAGACCTTGCTCAAGATCTTCCTCTCCAAACCGCTGAAAGAGGAACTGGTGCTCAACCTCGCAGAAATCATTCAGGTAATACACCAACCCATTTGCGTCCGATCCTCAAGTTTGCTGGAAGACTCCCACTACCAGCCGTTTGCCGGGGTGTACGAGACCTGCATGCTCCCCAACAAGGGCAGTGATGAGGTACGGCTTGCAGAACTGTGTGACGCTGTCAGGGCGGTATGGGCTTCAACCTACTTCCGCAGTGCAAAGGAGTACCTCAAGGCTACCGAACACATGCTTGAGGACGAGAAGATGGCCGTCATCATCCAGCAGGTAATCGGCAGTGAGCACGGCTCCTATTGGTATCCGAACATCAGTGGAGTTGCTCGTTCGCTCAACTACTATCCCTTGGGAGGAGAAAAGCCCGAGGACGGGGTTGGCATGCTCAGTTTCGGATTCGGAAAGTCTGTCGTCGACAACGGTTCTGCGTTGCGCTTCAGCCCTTCACACCCCAAGCGACCCGCACAGTTTTTGGGAGGGAACCAGACCAGCAGCCAGCGAACCTTCTACGGCTTGAACCTCGACAGCGGCTATCATCCGCTTGAAGAAGGAGGGTTGGAGAATCTTGAACTCTTGGACCTCAGTGTAGCCGAACAGCATCCAGATTCGCTCAAGTTCATTGCCAGTACCTACGATATGACAACCGGCATGCTCAGCGAATCGATCCGTGCCGAAGGGCAGAAGGTCATCACCTTCAACGGGGTGCTCAAATACGATGCGTTCCCGCTCGCCCAGATAGTCAAGGACATCCTCATCCTCGGTACCGAGGCCATGGGCAAGCCGGTGGAGATCGAATTTGCCGTCAATCTCAACCGAAAGGCTCCGAAAATACAGGAGTTCAGTCTCTTGCAGATCAGACCCATAGCTGCAGGCAATGAGGAGACCGATGTAGCCATTTCCGATGAGGAGCGAACACAAGCCGCCGTGCATTCCACGGTGGTCATGGGCAACGGAAAGCTCGAGGACATCCACGATCTGATCTACCTCAAGCTCAATTCTTTCAATGCGGCAGCAATGAAGGACATGGCAAAGGAGCTGGACAAGCTCAATGCCCAGATGGTCTTGGCCGAGCGTGACTATGCCCTGTTGGTTGCGGGAAGGCTGGGCTCATGTGACCCTTGGCTGGGCATTCCGGTGACTTGGTCACAAATATCCCGTTCGAAGGTCATCATCGAGACCGGTCTGAAAGGCTTCCAGGTGGAACCAAGCCAAGGCACCCACTTCTTCCAGAATATGACGAGCCTAGGCTGTATGTACCTTACGATCAATCCGACGTATCGATCAGGACGCCTCAACAGTGAGAAACTTGCAGCATTGGATGTCTATGATGAGACTGAGCACTTCATCCATGCCCACAGCGAAAAGCCGCTCACCATCAAGGTGAACGGCTTCAAAGGGGAAGGAGTGGTGCTGGTCGATTAGGAATTTGTCTGGGCAACAAACGCATCCCAAAGGGCATCATGGGGAGGATCTGCAACCAGGCTGACCTCCTCTTTCTTCACCGGGTGGGTGAATGAGATTGAGCGTGCATGCAGGCAAATTCCCCCATCCGGATTGGATCTGGGGAATCCATACTTGAGGTCGCCCTTGATGTGCAGACCAATGGCTGCAAGCTGAGCCCGGATCTGATGGTGCCTACCGGTATGCAGATCGATTTCCAGAAGATAGTAGTTTGTGGAGGCTGCAATCACACGATAATCGAGCTTGGCAAGCTTGCCACCCTTGCGCTCTATCGGAAGCGCAACACTCTTGTTTGTCCTGGTATCGCGGATGATGTAGTGCACCAGCGTCCCCTCAGCGGTATTGGGCATGATATCCACGATTGCCCAATACTGTTTTTTCACCGAGCTTCCCTTGAACATCTCATTGAGCCGGATAAGGGCCTTCTCCGTCTTCGAATAAACCACAATGCCGCTGGTGGGACGGTCCAGGCGATGAGGAATACCCAAATACACATTTCCCTTCTTCTTATAGGTGATGCGCAGATACTCCTTGACCTCGTCGGCAAGCGTCACATCACCGGTCTGATCTCCCTGGACCAGCTCCCCGCACAGCTTGTTCACTACGATGAGATGGTTGTCCTCATAGAGAATCCGTTCTTGTATGCCCATCATCACTCCTTCTCTGTTTCGTCGAACAGGCTGGGTTCGGCATCGCTTGCGTGAACAATTTCCTTGACCGCCCGGAGCTTGAGCGAGGCAACTTCCTTGACGGCGATTCGCACCCCTCCGGCCTTCACTCCCTTGACCAGATAGTCTGAGAAGTAGAACTTCTCCTCCAGGATCCGCAACCCCGGCTTGGGCTTGTAGGAGACCGTCAGCTCAGCATTGGGGAATGTGGAGAGCTTGATGAGCTTGAAGTCCCCATCCGGAAGCAACGGATATACCTTCTTCAATTGATAACTGACGATCTGGCACCGCTTGAGGAAGAGATACTTGTAGGTCTTTTCCTGGTAGATGATCGTAAAGGTCAGGTTGGCAAGCTCACTCTTGTCTGCAAAGCCGCAGTGCAAGAGACCCTTGCCGACAAACTCCTTCTCGGGGGCATCAATCACCTGATAGGTGCCATCCTTGCGAATGATCAGCAAGCGGTCGAAGGGACTGACCTCCAGCAAGGTGCTGCCAGTCTTCACCCCATACCCCAAGTACCCGTTTGACGGGTCGTACTTGACCGGAAGATTACGCTGGGCAACTTCCTTCACATCGACCAGCTCAAAGGTTTTGATGGTTGTCTTGCGCTGATGCTCCACTGGATCGAGCATGCTCTTCAGCTCCCCAATATAGGAGAGAGCGTACCCAACCAGATCACCAAGCTTGCGCTCGATATCCTCAAGGTTGGCATTGATCTGCTCTATCTCGCTGCGGTTCTTCTCGATATCAAAGAGGCTGATGCGCCGGATGGGAATCTTGAGCAACCGCTCCACATCGTCATCATCAACCGGCCTGAGCAGCTGGTCCTCAAAATTCTTGAATCCGGTGATAACCGCCTTGTTCACCTCTTCGGCACTCTTCTTCTGCTCAATTCTCTTGTAGATGCGTTCCTCGATGAAGATGCGCTCCAGCGTCCGGGCATGCAGCTTGTCCAGCTGATGGCCCTTCTCCAGCTCGAGCTCAGCCTTGAGCACCTCAACCAGGTGCTTGGCGTGGTAGTCCAGGATCTCATGCACCCCCATGATGGTCGGTACATTGTCCCGGATTACCAACGGATTCACCGACAGCTTGGTCTCACAAGCGGTGTAGGCATACAGAGCATCAACGATCTCCTGTGCGTACGTGTTGCGGGCAAGGTTGATCTCAATATTCACGAACTCAGCGGTGTAGTCGTTGATCGAACTGATCTTGATCCTACCCTTCTTCGCCGCTTCCTCGACCGAGTGAATCATTGCTTCGCTGGTGGTGCCGTAGGGAAGTTCCTCGATGATGATGCGTTTGGGATCGGAGGTATTGAGCTTCGCCCTGATGGACACCGAACCCCTACCGTCATCATAGTTCTCCACGTCCACGATACCCCCTCCGGGGAAATCGGGATAGAGGCGATAGCTCTCCCCCTTCAAGGAGGAGGCCATGGCATCGAGAACCTCAAAAGCGTTGTGTGGGAGGATATAGGTGCTCATACCTACCGCGATACCGCTGACCCCCTGGATGAGCACTACCGGAATCTTTGCAGGAAAGACAACCGGCTCCTGGTTTCTCCCGTCATAGGAATCAATAAACTCGGTCAGCTCGGGGTTGTACAGCACTTTCTTGGCAAAGGGTAGGAGACGACACTCGATGTATCGGGCTGCACA
>Ga0265295_1002060_pt1 | contig 33223 bp, 32 predicted proteins | sample Munlansysbiofilm_FD_192503 | JGI IMG/M metagenome (GOLD analysis project Ga0265295, IMG submission 192503) | Leachate microbial communities from a municipal landfill in Southern Ontario, Canada - Methane capture system biofilm | ecosystem: Engineered > Solid waste > Landfill > Unclassified ... | reverse complement strand
CATCTTAGCCTTCAGAAATTGTTCTATCTGTTCTGAACTTAGCTTTTTGCCTTCAAATTTTTCAAACAACAAGTTGCCAGCTCTGTCAGTAGCAGCTAATACGGCTACTTTCTTTGGCTTTTGCTTCACCTCCTTCAACCTATATACGCTTTATACGACGAAAAGGCTGCAAAGTATTTTAAAAAAGTTTAAAGTTTATACTCAATATAAAACCAAGCAGTCTCTCCATCTATACGGAAACAGTCTGCTAGGTATATTCTTGATTTATCGCCCACATATTATCAGTTTACTTATCCCAACATCCAACCTGACCACTCAACCTCAAAAACCGCCTTTATGGACTTGTTTCCTCGAACCGAAAAAATCATGTTATTGACTTAATGGGTTTTGTATCCATGTGTGCTAAAAGCATTGATATATAAGGGTTTTCGGAAAAATTAATTTTTTGTGCGTGGACATCATTACCACGCACTTAACGTGGCTCGAGAGGGCAGAATGAATGTCATTTGAGTATGCCCGTTCTCGGAAACATATCCATTGCGTTTTTGGGGCTATCGGTAGGCGGGAACATGTCCAATAAATTTATATTGTTAAACTGACTTGTACTCACTCGGAACAGGAATATCAAATCTCTGGCACAATAGTTTTACATCATGAATATCATTTTCATCATGCTCATAGCCCAGATGAAATAATACTTGATTTTCAGCATCAATACATCTAACCATTTTATCGCCTATTTTCCCAATACCACTAAACACTTTTGGGGGATATGCTTCTCCTTCAAAAACAATGTATCCTTGTTCGTTGAATTTAAATATATGAAGATCAATTATCCTACCTTTATTATCCTTCCAAACTGTGTGAGATGTGGTGGTATATGCTTCTGTTACTTCCGCAAAACCTTTTTCTTTTATTACTTCAATAAACTTTTTACTATTTCTTTCTTCCACAAATAAATCAATATCGTTGTGTACTCTTGTTTCTTCTTCTAATAATGCATCTACTCCCCAACCGCCATCAATCCATATGTTAATTCCATTTTCTTCAGCGTATGTTATTATCTCAATGGCATCAGTTTTACTTACCATGTAATCCCTCCGTTCAAATTAATATTTTTCGTATAAATATTCTTACAAAAGGCATCATCATGCTCTACAAACAATAGTGTAGGGCTATATTCCAAAATCATTTTTTCATTAGAGAATACAGGTTGTCTAAGAATTCTTTATTCTCTTCCTTACTCATAGCAAGGTATTTACTGGTGTTTTCTACAATTTTTTTCATGAATAATAATTTTTATAAAAATATAAAAATTATTTAACATATAAACTTGAAAAACTTAAACATTTATTAAAGATTATAAAAACCTTATTAAATATTCACAAGGCTTTGAATTTAATCTAAAAATAAAAGGGTCACATTAATGTGACCCTTTTATTTGATTTATCAAATACTATTTTAATAGTCCATTGGTGGCATAGCTGGAGCTGCTGGAGTTTCTTCAGGTATTTCAGCAACAGCTGCTTCTGTAATTAGTAAAGAACCTGCAATAGATGCTGCTTTTTCTAAAGCCACACGAGATACTTTAGTAGGATCTATCACGCCAGTTTCTAATAGATTTTCAAATTTTTCAGTATATGCATTGAAACCAAAATCATTTTTACCTTCTTTTACTTTTTGTACAATTACGCTGCCTTCTAGACCAGCATTTTCTACTATTTGACGAAGTGGCTCTTCTAATGCTCTACGAATAATATTAACACCTATTTTTTCATCTTCATTGAAAACATCAATATTATCAAGCGCTTCGATAGCTCTTATGTATGCAACGCCACCTCCAGGTATGATGCCTTCTTCTACTGCTGCACGAGTAGCATGCAGTGCATCATCATATCTATCTTTTTTCTCTTTTAGTTCTACCTCAGTAGCAGCACCTACTCTAATAACAGCGACGCCTCCAGCAAGTTTAGCAAGTCTTTCTTGAAGTTTTTCTTTATCATAATCGCTAGTAGCATCTTCTATTTGCACTTTTATTTGTTTGATGCGTGCTTCTATTGCCTCTTTACTACCAGCACCTTCTACTATAGTAGTATTGTCTTTGTCGATAGTTACTTTTTTTGCTTGACCTAATAGATCGAGCGTAGCATCTTCTAATTTGAATCCTTTTTCTTCACTAATAACTGTGCCGCCTGTCAATGTTGCGATATCTTCAAGCATTTCTTTTCTTCTATCACCAAAAGCAGGAGCTTTCACAGCTGCTACTTTTAATGAACCTCTTAATTTATTAACTACCAATGTAGCTAATGCTTCACCTTCTACATCTTCAGCAATTATTATAAGTGGTCTATTAGTTTGGAAAACTTTTTCTAATATGGGAAGTAGCTCTTTCATCCCACTTAGTTTATTTTCATAAAGTAAAATGTAAGGATTTTCATATTCTACAATCATTTTTTCGGAATTAGTTACAAAATATGGAGAAATGTAACCTCGATCAAATTGCATACCTTCTACTATATCAACAGTTGTTTCAGTGCCTTTGGCCTCTTCTATGGTTATAACACCTTCTTTCTTGACTTTACGCATTGCTTCTGCAATAGTTTTACCTATTTCACGATCATTATTAGCCGAAATAGTAGCAACTTGTTCGATTTTTTCATAGCTATCTCCTATCTGTTGAGATTGCTGTTTAATGTGTTCTATCACTGCTTTTACAGCTTTATCGATACCACGTTTTAGGTCCATAGGATTAGCTCCTGCAGTTACGCTTTTCAGTCCTGCATTATAAATGATTTGAGTTAACAAAGTTGCTGTTGTGGTACCATCTCCAGCTGCGTCATTAGTTTCGCTCGCAGCTTTTTTCACCATTTGAGCACCCATATTTTCGAATTTATCTTCTAAACTTATTTCTTTGGCTACTGATACACCATCTTTTGTACTTACAGGTGCTCCATAGCTTCTTTCTAAAACTACATTGCGTCCTCTTGGACCCAAGGTTATTTTCACAGCATTTGCTAATTTATCTACGCCTTTTTTTAATTGCTCTCGGGCTTCATAGCCTAATATGATTTCTTTTGCCATAGTTTTTATTTTTTTTAATGTTAATTATTAAATAATTGCTAAAATGTCGGATTCTTTAACTATCAAGTATTCTTTGCCATCAATGGTGATCTCTGTTCCGGCATACTTAGAATACAAGACTACATCTCCTGCTTTCACTGTCATTGGTTCATCTTTTTTACCTGGTCCTACAGCTACTACTGTACCTTTTAAAGGTTTTTCTTTCGCTGTATCTGGAATTATAATTCCACCTGCAGTTTTTTCCTCAGCAGGTGCTGGCTCGATAACTACTCGATCTGCTAAAGGTTTAATTTTAATTTCACTCATAATCTTTAGTTTTTTTGTTGGTTTGCTTTAATTTTATCATTTTTTGTGCCAAACAAATTTATATGTCATTTTGACATTAATAATTTAACACCTGTAATTATATAGTTTAAACTGCAAGCTTTATTATATCTTATAGATTCTATTTCGATTGTTTCTAAAATGTATTCTGTTAGTTTTAATGTGAATAAAATGCCATTAAAATTTATTAATCTAAACTCATCTTTTATAGTATGATAAACTTTAGGTAAACCAGTTGTAAAATATAAATAAGGTATTTTGTTTTTATAAAAACAAGTATGATCACTAAATGAAAATGATACTGGCAATTTTATAATTTTTACTGTATCATATTTCCGTGGTATATATTTTTTTATATTTTTACCTGTAGCTGATCCATATAATATTAATTCGTTTTTTTTATAGCCTAGACTACCTACCATATCATAATTTATATATAAAATTATAGGTGGCACTTTCAAATTAATTAATATTTTTTGACAAAAATATGTAGAGCCATACAATCCTATCTCTTCACTTCCCCAAAAAGCTATAATATAATTATGTTGTGGTAAAAATCCAGTGGATAAATGTCTAGCTAATTCTAATAAACAGGCTACACCACTAGCATTATCATCAGCACCATTATATATCAAATATTGATTCTTAGTAATATCATACACTTCATATCCTATATGATCGTAGTGTGCTCCCAATATTATTGTATATGGGGCACCATTGTCAATATATGCTATTATGTCAGCTGTCGTATCTCTTTTTATTTTATCATTGTTTATAGTAAATGCCAACCTAAAAGATTCATATCCAGGTAATTTTTGGACAGATATTTTGTTTAATTCTGAAATAATATAATTGCCAGCTTTCCACTCATATTTTGTAGCTGATTTTCGCCCCATCATAGTATCATGAGAGAGTGCTTTCACATCTTTCGTTATTCTTGTTAATCTATCTAAATCAGTAAAAGATATTTGTGAAAATAGAGTTAAATGTATAAAAGACAAAAAAATACAAATATTGAGCTGTCTCATGTAAATGTTTTACGAAGATAATAATATTATTGAAATTTTAAAAAAATTTAAATTATTTAAACTTATCAAAATAGGCATTCAGTTAATAACATATAGTCAATATTCTCGTTGTTTAAATAAAATACCAGTTAGCAAGGATGACTTTTACTACATTTATTTTACTATTTTGTCCATATTAGACAAACGCATATTTTAAATCATTTTTTTCAACCTTTTCATTAAATTTATTGTATATTTGTCAAAAAAAAATATGGGAGCTTTTCATGCTTATGACATTAGGGGTATTTACGGCAAAGATTTTAATAATGAAGATGTATTAAAAATAGGTTATTATTTTCCACAAATTTTTAATGTTAAAAAAATATTGATAGGTAGAGATGTTAGAAAATCTTCGGATGCAATTCGCGATACTTTAATAGAAGGTTTGATGTGCTCTGGATGCGATATTTATGATGCGGGATTAGCTACTACCCCATCTATTTATTGGGCAACAGCAAAATATCATTTTGATGGGTCTATCATGATAACGGCTAGCCATAATCCCAAAGAATATAATGGATTGAAATTTTCAGGCAAAAATGCTGTGCCTATCGGGTATGATGATGGACTAAATAAAATAGAAAAATTAATAAAAGAGAATAAAAAGATCGAAATAGTAAAAAATGGTACTTATAAGGAGTTTGATTTCAAAATTGAATACTTAAATTTTTTAAAAAAATATTTAAAACCAGATTTGGATCTTAATTTTACTATAGATTGTAGCAACGGAATGGCTGGTTTATTTATACATCAAATTTTTGATGAGGGCCCTTATTATATTTTTGATGAATTAGATGGCAATTTTCCTAATCATGAAGCTAATCCATTGGATGAGAAAAATCTAGAAGCTCTAAAACAAAATGTTGCAAAAAGAAAAGATGATTTCGGGATGATTTTTGATGGAGATGCTGATAGAGTAATGTTTGTAGATGAAAATAGTAATTTTATTTCCCCTGATCTAATGATAGCATTATTAGGTCATTATTTTCTCGAAGAGCGTGGAGAAAAAGGATTGGTTTTGCAAGATATTCGTACTTCTAGGTCAGTAGCAGAATATGTAGAACCTATGGGTGGCAAAATAGTAATGTGGCGTGTCGGTAGAGCTTATGCTGCTAATAAACTCAGAGAAATTGATGGAGTTTACGGTGGAGAATTAGCCGGTCATTACTATTTTAGAGATTTTTATTACAGTGATTCAGGATTATTAGCTAGCATATTAATCACCAATATCATCTCAGATTTTGTAAAAAAAGGTTATAAAGTATCTGAAATAATAGCAAGAATCAAAAAGTATGAAAATTCAGGAGAGATTAATTATAAAATCAATCGTAAACTCGATGCTATGAATGCTGTAAAAGATTACTTTTTTAATGAACAAAAACCAATTGCTTTTTATGACTTTGACGGCTATAGATTAGATTATGTAGATTGGTGGTTTAATATCAGACCTTCAAATACAGAACCATATCTAAGATTGATAGTAGAGGCAGAAAATAAAGGACTCTTAGAGAACAAATTAAATATTATAGACAAAATTATATCTGGTTATGATTAATATTAAAAAATATGAAAATGAAAGGGAATTTATTATCATTAATTATATTATTAACATTTATTAGTTGCCAAAGCAAAGCAGATAAGGTAAAAGAACTAAAATTAGATGCTATCACTCATATTTACAAAAGAGATGACGAGACTGCTAAGCAAAAACTTAATAAAGCTGTAAAACTCACACCTAATGATCCTGAAATTTATTATTTAATGGGGAATATCTTATTTAATGAAAGTAATTATCAAGAAGCAATCAATTATTACGAAAAAACTATAGAATTAGATAGCACTTATGCACAGGCGTATACATCTCTAGGCAAAATTTATCGTATATTCAATGATAGAGATAAATGGTGTGAAAATTTTGTAAAAGCTTATCAACTAGGGGATAAAACAGTATATAATGATGTCAGACATTGTTTGCCTGGTATATAATGAATAATTAGATGTTTTATTTAACATTTATATAATATTATTTTGTAATTTTGTATGCTGTTATTTATTAATTATGAAGAAAATTTACAATTTCATTAGAATATTATTATTTTTAAGTATAATAATGTTTTCTTTACCTGTATGGAGCCAATTAAATGTAGACGTATCATATTCTGCATTTGATTTAGTACAAAATATATTAATAGGCCAGGGTATTACTGTTACTAATGTGCAATTTACAGGTAATAATGCTCAGAAAGCATATTTTTATGGTACAACAAATATTGGATTCACAGATGGTGTCTTGTTAACAACCGGTGGAGCTACAGTAGCTATCGGCCCTAATAATTCTGGTAGTGCTTCTGTAAGTGTCGATACACCTGGTGACGCTGATTTATCTGCTATTATTGGAGTACCTACTAATGATGCATCTGTTTTAGAATTTGACTTTATACCACAGGCAGATACTATTAGTTTTTATTATGTTTTTGCTAGCGAGGAATATCCAGAATTTGTATGTTCATCTTTTAATGATGTGTTTGCTTTTTTATTAACAGGGCCTGATCCTAGTGGAGGTATGTATAACAAAAAAAATATAGCAATAATACCAAATACTAATCTTCCTGTCGCTATTAATACTGTGAATCCAGGATATCCTGGCAGTGGCTATTCTGCATCTGGCTGCACTAGTTTAGCTTATTCGCAATATTATGTTGATAATACTGGAGGACAGACTATACAATTTGATGGATTTACAGTGCCATTAAAAGCATTTGCACACGTGGTACCTTGCGAAACATACCACATTAAACTCGCTATAGCTGATGCAACTGATCATTCTTATGATAGTGGAGTTTTTTTGCAAGCTGGTAGCTTCTCGGCTAATTCTTATGATATACAAATGGAAAATATTAATATTAGTGAATCTATTCCTGACAATTCGATAATTGAGGGGCTAAATTGTGGTTCATATACTCAAATATGTTTCACAAGAAGTTTTGATATCAATACAAATGATACATTAACGATATTTTTAGATGGTACAGCAATAAACGGAGTTGATTACATAGATGAAAATGGAAATCCTATTCCTACCCAGTTTATTTTTACACCTGACACGTACGAACAATGTATAAACATATATGCTATAGCAGACACTTTAGATGAATCTACTGAAACTATAATAATAAAAGTACCAAGTTTAAATCCATGTATCGGTAGCGATACTATCAGAGATACTGTATATATAATAAATCATATGCCATTTGAAGTATATATAACGGGTGATACGATTATCTGTGAGGGCGAAAGTGGTCAACTTATAGCTAATACAACTCAATTTCCTGCCTTCTTTCACTGGAGTACTGGTAGTCAAATGGGTAGTATTAATATCCATCCCACACAAGAAATTACTTATTATTCTATTATAGGAACTGATGAATACATGTGTATCGATTATGATACTATAATGGTACGTTTATTACCAAAAGCTGAAGTAAACCTTGGTAACGATACTTGTATCACTAGTGGACCTTTTGCACTAGATGCTACACAGCAAAACTCAGTGTTTTCTTACTTATGGTCTACAGGCCATACTACCAGTATGATAGATGTTTTAGAAAGCGGAATATATTGGGTCAGTGTTACTAATAGTACTTATGATATGTGTGACGATGCAGATACTATTAATGTAAAAATAATACCTACCCCTATAGTTGATTTACCACAGAATATATTGTTATGTAGTCATGAATTTATTACCCTTTCGGTTTCTCAATTTAATAATGATCTTTATGAATTTATTTGGTCTGATGGAAGCAATGACACAAACTATATTTTAGACAAACCTCTACCAGGTATATATGATATAAACGTAAAAGTTATTGGTTGTGATACCATTTCTGATAGTACTACTATTATAGTAGAAGATTGTGAAATTAATATTCCAAATGTTATTACTCCTAATGGAGATGGTATAAACGATGCTTTTTACATTACAAATATCGAATTTTATCCTAATAGTGAAATTAAAATCTATAATCGTTGGGGTAAAAGAGTTTATGAAAGTCAAAATTATCAGGGCGATTGGGATGGTGATAGGCTAGATGAAGGTACATATTATTATATCTTTAGATTAAATTATGGACGAGGCAAAATCGAAGAGATTCATGGTACTATAACTATTATTAGATAGTATTGTAATTAATTCTTTGATTTATAATGAGCAAATATTATTATATCCAAGTATATTAATTAATCAAATAAAACTAAACCTCAAAGTAATAATTAAGATGAATGACAAGTTGACACAGGGAGGATGAGAAAGGTGTAAATCAGAATTCAAAATTTATATAGAATTTATGATCCCAGTTGTTAGTCCTTAGTCATTAATTGTTTAGTTTATTTGTTATTTTTTTTTTAAGAGTAAATGATTAAATAATTATTTTTTTTGCAGTTTTATTTTTTGATGTATTTTTGTATAAAAAATTATGAAAACAAAAACTCCAAGTCTTTTATTTATTTTTATCTTTTTAATTTATTCATGCAGTTCTACTAAAGAAATATCAAAGACTACTAATGACAATGAAATTAATCAAGAAACCAAATCTACCATTAGCTTTAATAATTTCAGAGATACTATCAGTTACTTGATAGGTAATGATCTGGCTCGTAATTTTATAAATAATGGCTTAGATATAGATATCAATTTATTAAAAGCCGGGTACGAAGATGTATTAAATAATGCAGATACTTTATTTACTAATGAAGAGTTTCAAGCTGCTATGCAAAGATTACAGAGGGAGGCTATGCAAAAAGCAGAAGCTAAAAGGCTAGAAGAAGCTAACTTAAATAAAGAAGTTGGTAAAAAATTTCTAGAAAATAATAAAAATAATCCGGATGTTTATGAAACAACATCTGGGCTGCAATATAAAGTGATAAAAATGGGGGAAGGTCCCAAACCTACAATTGCTGATAAAGTGCGTGTACACTACGAAGGCAAACTTCTAAATGGCAAGGTATTTGACAGTAGCTACCAAAGAGGTGAACCTATAGAATTTCAACTAAATCAAGTGATACCTGGCTGGGCCGAAGGGTTAACCTTGATGCCGGTAGGATCTATATTCGAATTATATATACCTTCTGAACTCGGATATGGCGATAGACCCATAGGAGAAATACCTGCTGGATCTACCATTATTTTTAAAGTAGAATTATTAGAAATCGTTGAATAATTTTTAAAAAAAATTAACGATAATAGTTTTAATAGAGTTTTTTTTAATTATAATTAAAAAAATCTAAATATTAATTTTGGCAAAAAAACCAATTAATTTAAAATAATCTTTTATGTTTGAATTAATATTTTCTAATATACATAGTACTACTAAAAATCTAGTATGGGTTGGTACTAAAATAGATCAACTACCCAGTGAGATAGATGATAAAGATAAAAATATTATCAATAAAGAATTAAATCGTAGCAATAATGTAGTAGTATTCAATAGATCTACTCATTTAGAAATAATAGTAATTTTAGAACCAAGTGATAAGGAAGAAATACGAAAAGTTGGTAGTAAAGTTTCTAAAATAGTTCAAGATGAGAATTTATCAGAATTAATTTTACAATGTAATGATGAGGTATTAATTTATTTTTATGAATTTGTAGAAGGTTTGTTTTTAAATAGCTATAGGTTTAACCAGTATAAATCATTAAAAACAGAAAATGAAGTTAAATATTTATTGCAGGTTTCTGATAAATATGAAGCCTATTTCATTGAACTTTATCATTTAGTGAAATCTGTCTTTTGGGCAAGAGATTTAGTGAATAGAGCTCCATCAGATTTATATTCATCTATTTTTGTACAGGAAATATTAAACTTGTTTGAAGGTATAGCTATCAATATAGAAATATTAGAAAAAAAGCAAATAGAGAGTATGAAAATGGGTGGTTTATTAGGAGTCAATAAAGGTAGCTCTACACCACCATATTTTGTAATTTTACACCATAACGATGATCAAGCATTAAATACTAAACCCTTTATTTTTGTAGGTAAAGGTATTACTTTTGATACTGGTGGTATCTCACTAAAACCAGCCAAAAATATGCATGAAATGAAATCTGATATGGCTGGCGGTGCAGTAGTAGCAAGTTTAATGTATGCTTTAGCTATAAATCATATACCAGTAAATGCTATTGGTTTGATACCGATAACAGACAATATGCCAGGACCAAATTCACTTTTGCCTGGTGATATTATTACAATGATGGATGGTAGAACGGTGGAAGTAGTGAATACTGATGCAGAAGGTAGACTGATTTTAGCAGATGCACTATGTCTTGCTCAGAAATACGCCCCTACACTTGTTATTAGTATTGCAACACTTACTGGAGCCGCACATAAAGCTCTCGGACATTATGTAATAGCTGGCATGCAATCCAAGGCTTCAGCATTTTTCGAAAGACTCGAAAAAATTGGTATGGACACTTACGAACGCATTGTAGAATTTCCACTTTGGGAAGAATATTTCAATCCTATCAAAAGTGATATAGCTGATATAAAAAATGCAGGTAACGAATATGCAGGAGCCATTACGGCTGGAAAATTTTTAGAATTTTTTTCTGATTTTCCTTTTATACATTTAGATATTGCTGGACCAGCTTATATAACTAAGCATTGGGGGTATTGGCCCCAAGGTGGCACAGGTGTAGGTGTGAGATTATTGTATAATTATCTGAAATCACTATTAGATTTACCCGAGTTCAATGAAATCATTACACAAAATGAAAATTGAATAGGAAAATATTAATTTTACATTGCAAGTAATTAATTATACATAAATCAAAAATATCAACCTACAACTAATAATTTTTTTTAATATCACTATTTCCTACATCACATCTCAAGGTCTTCTTACCAACTAATCTATAATATGAAAGTTAATTATGCTTTGTATATAGATTTATTTGAGATTTAGAGTTTTTGTATATTATAATAGTTAAAATAGTTGATTTTTATTCTTTATTTTTAGTCAGTACTTCATCTATCATGCCATATTCTTTGGCTTCATCTGATCGCATCCAGAAATCACGATCACCATCTTTTTCTACTTTTTCAAATGGTTGTCCAGTATGGTATGAGATGATTTGGTACAATTCATCTTTTAATTTTTTGATTTCTTTTGCTATTATCTCAATATCAGTAGCTTGTCCCTCTGCACCACCCATAGGTTGATGTATCATGATTCTACTATGAGGTAAAGCTGAACGTTTGCCTTTAGTACCAGCACAGAGCAAAACTGCTCCCATTGATGCGGCTATGCCTGTGCAAATAGTAGCAATATCTGGGGCAACATATTGCATAGTATCATATATCCCTAGGCCTGCATATACACCACCACCTGGTGTATTCATGTATAAAAATACATCTTTTTGTGGATCTGTAGATTCTAAGAAAAGCAACTGTGCAGTTACTATATTAGATACATAATCATCTATAGGTACACCTAAAAAAATGATTCTATCCATCATCAATCTACTAAAAACATCCATTTGTGCAACGTTAAGTTGTCGCTCTTCTATAATGGTGGGTGATATGTATCCATTAGATGCTATTATGTAGTCGTCTAAGGTTTGACTACTAATACCGATATGCTTAGTAGCATAACTATAAAATTCATTTTTTCTTTTCATAATTTTGAATTATTTTTTGCAAAAATAGAAAAAATCTTTTCTATTTATCAGAATTATTAAATTAAAACTTGAATACTAATGCATTAAAAATTTATTCCTAATGCATTACATTTAGTTGAGTGTATGCAAGTAGGCGGTAGGGGATTCGAACCCCTATCTTCAGAATGAGAATCTGAGATCCTAGCCCTTAGACGAACCGCCCTTTTTGCAAAATTATAAAATAATTTTTTATTATTAAAATTAATTTAAGATTTTCTATTAAAATCTGCCGGTATTTCTCCCCATTGTTCTGTATTCCATTTTCTCACCTCAGCATGATTAGGATTGTCATGTAGCCATGCAATAGCGTTATCGACTTTTTCTATTATTTGTGGTATTGGCATTTTTTTGAGAGTTTTAGAATTTATTTTTTTATTTCTCACCCACGCCATAGCAGTTATAGAATCGGAATATACTGGTGCATCTAAGTCGTATTGCATTAGCCATTGCAATCCATGTACTAAAGCAAGAAATTCGGCTATATTATTGCTTTTTAATCCATAATCCCAGGGACCTACGTGAAAAATTAATTGCATAGACGATAAATGTATGCCTCTATACTCCATAGTGCCAGTTTTCATATTTACAGAAGCGTCTACAGCTATACTGTCAGGAGGAAACAAATATTGTATTTGTTCTAAAATAGGATTTACTACATCAGGCGAAGGCACTGGTGCTTGATATGCTAATAGAGCCTGATCATAAGTAGTAAATCCCATATACTTAGCTCCTGGATAACTTTCGACTTGAGCCTTGCATTCTGCCCAGGAGGTATATATTCCTGGTTTTCTACCGATCCATACCACGTAATATTTATTTTTTGACATGTTTAATAATCATTTTTAATTTTTTAGTATTTAGATTCATTTTTTTCTTGTAATTTTGCAAAATTAATTATATTTTATGAGAAAATATAGAGAATATAAGAGCTTAAATTTACCTAATATAGCTAATGAAGTGCTAGATTTTTGGGAAACAAATGATTTATTTAAAAAAAGTATTAAAAATAGGGAGGGACAACCTTGTTTTGTGTTTTACGAAGGACCACCTAGTGCTAATGGTATGCCTGGTATACATCATGTAATGTCCCGTACAATAAAAGATCTTTTTTGTAGATACAAAACTCTAAAAGGATACCAAGTAAATAGAAAAGCGGGATGGGATACTCATGGACTTCCCGTAGAGATAGCTGTAGAGTCTAAATTAGGAATCTCAAAAGAAGATATAGGCAAAAAAATATCTATTGCAGATTTTAACAATCAATGCAGAAAAGAAGTAATGAAATACAAAGATAAGTGGGAGGAATTAACTAAAATCATGGGATACTGGATAGATCTCGATCATCCTTACATTACTTTTGATAATAAATACATAGAAACATTATGGTATTTGCTCAAGCAACTTTATAATAATGGTCTTTTGTATAAAGGTTATACTATTCAACCATATTCTCCAGCAGCAGGAACAGGTTTGAGTTCTCATGAACTAAACCAACCAGGGTGTTATAAAATTATAAAAGACTACTCAGTAGTAGCCCAATTCAAAGTTATAAAAAATGAAAAATCTGAATTTTTATTTAATGGTGCTGAAGGAGATGTATATTTTTTAGCTTGGACAACCACACCATGGACCTTGCCTTCAAATACAGCATTAGCTGTAGGGGAAGATATAGAATATGCAGAAGTGATAACTATCAATAGATATACAAAAGAAAAACAAACAGTTATTTTAGCTCGAAATGTTATAGATAGATGGTTTAGTCCTAATAACGAAAATTTACCTTTCGAATCTTTTGATCCAACAAAAAATATTATTCCATATAAAATTTTACGTACTTTCAGAGGTTTAGATTTATTAAATGTTAGATACGAACAACTTTTACCCTATGCTAAACCTGATAGGGGAGATCCATTTAGAGTGATTATAGGTGACTTCGTATCAACTGAGGAGGGTACGGGTATAGTGCATATAGCTCCCAGTTTTGGTGCAGATGACTTTAGAATGGATAAATTATACGATATAGGTGCATTGACTCTTGTAGACAAGCAAGGTAAATTTACAAAAGAAATGGGAGAATTTGCTGGTAAATATGTAAAAGCCGAATATTATACTGATCATTCAATAGAAAAAGAAAAAATTGTAGATTTAGAAATAATAGCAAAACTAAAACGCGAAAATAAAGCCTTCGCTACTGAAAAGTATGAACATAGTTATCCTCATTGCTGGCGTACAGACAAACCTATTATTTATTATCCATTAGATTCTTGGTTTATAAAAACTACAGCATACAAAGAGAGGATGATAGAGCTCAATAGGACTATTAATTGGAAACCTGAATTCACTGGAACGGGGCGTTTTGGCAATTGGTTAGAAAATATGGTAGACTGGAATTTGAGTCGTACGCGCTTTTGGGGGACACCGCTACCTATATGGAGAACAACTGACAAAACTGAAGAAAAATGTATCGGATCTGTAGAAGAGCTAATTAAAGAAATAGAAAAAAGCATTGAGTGCGGTTATATGAAATCAAATCCTTTCAAGGATTTTGTAATTGGTGATGACTCAGAAGAAAATTATAAAAAAATAGATTTGCATCGTCCATATGTAGATGATATAATACTTGTATCACCCTCAGGCAAACCTATGTATCGTGAACCAGATGTGATAGATGTATGGTTTGATAGCGGAGCTATGCCTTATGCTCAATTACATTTTCCTTTTGAAAATATTGATGTTTTCGAAAAAAATTTCCCAGCTGATTTTATTGCTGAGGGCGTAGATCAAACTCGTGGATGGTTTTATACGTTACATGCTATAGCTACAATGATTTTTGATAGTGTGGCTTTTAAAAATGTTATAGCTAATGGATTAGTTTTAGATAAAAATGGATTTAAAATGTCTAAGAGACTTGGTAACGTCGTAGACCCATTCGAAATAATTAATCATTATAGTGCTGATGCTTTAAGATTTTATATTATTACAAATTCACAACCATGGGATAGTCTAAGATTTGACATCGAATGTGTAAAAGAAGTGATAAGAAGATTTTTTGGAACTCTTTACAATACTTATTCATTTTTTGCTCTTTATGCAAATATTGATGGATTTACTTATTGTGAGCCAGAAATACCTTTTGAAGAAAGATTGGAATTAGATAAATGGATTTTATCAGAATTAAATAGTTTAATAAAAAATGTAGATGAGGCTTATGAAGACTATGAACCTACGAGAGCTGGCAGATTAATAGAACAATTTACTATCGATCATCTTAGTAATTGGTATGTACGCCTGTCGCGTCGAAGATTTTGGAAGGGTGATTATTCCATAGACAAGATATCAGCTTATCAAACATTATATACTTGTTTAGAAACCATAGCAATTTTGTTATCTCCTATTGCACCTTTTTATTCTGAGAGATTGTTTAGAGATTTGAATGAAGTTACTATTAAAAAATCACATGAAAGTGTTCATTTATTAGATTTTCCTATATATAATTCAAATTATATAGATAAAGAATTAGAAGATAGAATGGAACTAGCTCAAAAGATAAGTTCTATGATACTTTCACTCAGAAAAAAGGCAAACATTAGAGTTAGACAACCTCTATCGAAGGCTATAATACCTGCTGATGAAAATACTATTACGCAATTAGAAAAGGTAAAGCATTTGATTTTGCATGAAACCAATATAAAAGATTTAGAATATATAAGTTTGCAAAATGATTTTTTAGTTAAAAAAGCTAAACCAAATTATAAATTATTAGGGCCTAAATATGGTAGATTGATGAAAGAAATATCAGCTATTATTCAAGACTGGGATAATAATATGATAAATGAAATAGAAACGAATAAAAAAATCACGATAACTACTTCAGAAGGACATATCGAAATATTATTAGAAGAAGTAGAGATCTTCACAGAGGATATACCTGGTTGGATGGTAGCACATGATAATAATTTAACTGTAGCTTTAGATATTACTATTACTGAAAAACTAAGAATGGAAGGAGTAGCACGAGATTTTGTAAACAGAATACAAAATTTAAGAAAGGACAAAAATTACGACGTTACTGACAAAATAAGAGTGTTTTTCTATTCGTCTGATCCTTTTGTAGACAAAAGTATATTTGAAAATTATTCTTACATTTGCAACGAAATATTAGCTAAAGAAATTAAAAATATTTCTATAAATGGATTAGAGGCAGATGTTATTACAGTAGATGATAATATTGATGTTTTAGTACATATTGAAAAAATATAATTGTTTTAAAAAAAATTGATTATGGCAACAAATAATAATTTTGATGAAAAGACGCGCTATAGTGATGAAGAGCTAGAGGAGTTTAAACAAATAATTTTAAAAAAATTAGAAAAAGCTAAATCAGACCTTCAAATATTGCGTGAAAGTATGAGTAGTGATGGTGAAATAGAAACAAATCTAACTTTTAGATTGCAAGAGGATAGTAAAGAAAATCTAATGAGAGAGGAAAATGCTAAATTGATAGCTAGATTAGAAAGATTTGTGAGAGATCTCGAATTAGCACTTGTACGTATAGAAAATAAAACTTACGGTATATGTAGAGTTACAGGAAAACTTATAGATAAAGAAAGACTAAAAGCTGTACCACACGCTACTCTCAGTATAGAAGCTAAACTGCAAATGCAGAGAGGCGAGATACCTATTAATAAAGAAAATGAAGAAGAAATCGAAGGATAATCTTTTAAAATTATGTTATTTAATAAATATTCAAAATTTTATTATAAATAATTTTCATTAAAAAACTAAAAGCACTAATAGAATCTTAAAATATTATTAGCTATGGGTGATCACAAAACTTCAGTTAAGCGAAATGTCTTAATTTTAATTTTAATTATATTATTTTGTGATCAAGTTTTAAAAATATATATAAAAACAAATTTTTTATTAGGCGAAAAAGTATGCTTGATAGGTAATTGGTTTTGCCTGTATTTTGTTGAAAATGCTGGTATGGCATATGGCATTCAATGGGGTGGCTCTATTGGCAAATACATATTAACTATTTTTCGAATAGTAGCGGCTGCTGTTATTTTATGGTTTTTAATTAAAAGTTTTAAAAAAAATCATCACTCACTTTTTTATTATTCCATAGCTTTGATTTTTGCAGGTGCTATAGGTAATATTATAGATAGTATGTTTTATGGATTGATATTTAGTGAAAGTGGTATATATGGCTTTGATACACAACCGGCAAGATTTGTCCCTATAGGTCAGGGTTATGCCCCTTTTATGCAAGGGCGAGTAGTAGATATGTTGTATTTCCCTATTATCAATACCACTTTGCCCGATTGGTTTCCTATCTGGGGAGGTAAAAATTTTGTTTTTTTTCAACCTATTTTTAATATAGCTGATGCATCTATCACTACAGGCGTCTTGATAATGTTAATATTTTATAAAAAAGTTTTCTCATATTCTAAAGATGATTCCCCGCTAGATGTAACTACTGATATGGAAAATGAATTTAATAATTAAAACTTAATTTAAAATTAACATTATAAAAAAAAATTATATTTGTACTGTATAATATAAATAAGAATATTATTATTGTAATTTTTTAAATAATTATTGAAAAAGTTTGAAATTACAATTAGGTAGGAGTAATTAAAGCTATAGCTTAAATTTAATATTTTTTTTCTTTAAAAGATAGTATAAAATACTTAAAATATAACAAATATTTAGTCTTTTCCTTTTTTTGATTCTCTAAATCTTATTAGAAAAATATCTTAATAAAAGTAATATTGAATAATATTATTAAACAAGCATTAATAATTTAAAAATTGTTAGTAAAAATACCTAAATTTTGATTTTATTCAAATAATGGATTATTTATTTATATTAAAAAATGATATTTTTCATTTTTATTTTTTTATTAAAATATTTTGGTTTCTTTTGTAAAAAAGATTTAATTAAGGAAAATTTTTTTTTAGTTTTTTAGTAATATATAAAATAATGATACCTATAGAAGAAATTTATTCAGATCCTCGAATAAAAGAAAATTTGAATGCTTGTATTAATTGTGGTGTATGCACAGCCATATGCCCAGCATCAGATTATTATGATTATGAGCCAAGATATGTCATCAAAATATTATTATCAAAAGATGAGAATGAGTTAGAACAATTGCTATCGTCCGATTATATTTGGTATTGTGGACAATGTATGTCGTGCAAAGCTCGTTGTCCAAGAGAAAATGCTCCAGGAGTAGCTATCAGTGCATTGAGATATTGGTCTCAAAAGCTTGGACTTTTTGTAAAAAGTAAAATGGGGCGAAATCAAATAATAATAAAGCAAACAATAGGACAAAATATTTATGATTTGGGCTATTGTGTACATCCATCAAAAGTAACGCGTGAAGCACATCCCGAGCAAGGACCTGTATGGGAATGGATTTTCAACAATCGCGAAAAAGCATATTCCTTAGTTAATGTAAATATCGATCGTGAAGGTCCTGGACCTGTTAGAAAGATTTCTGATAAAGTGATGAATGAGATACATTCTATTCTAAACGGGACTGGTGCTGTAGATTTTTGGGACCAAATAGAGACATCGGTCAATGAATATAAAAACTATCATAAAAATGAATAATCATGGATGCTAATATAAAAGTTTCAATAAATAGAATATACTGGAGTGAATATATAAAAGAAATTCCTCGTGACAATTATTTCTTTTTTAGAAGTTGTATCAGACAAACATTTTTTCCGGGCGCAGAACAAATGTTTTTAAACATTCTAAGCAAAAATCTAAATCTAAATTATAAAGATGATCCAGACTTAACAACCTGTACAGGAATAGGATATCATAGTGACATCATACCTTTAGAAACTGTACATACCATGGTAGCCAGGCATTTTTCATTAATGAATGAGTCTGGATATTCTAATTTTGTAATATCCTGTGTAACTACTTTTGGTGTAATGACTGAAGCTTTGAATATGTGGCATGAATTTCCAGAAACATTAGAAAAAACTATAGAAAATCTTTATAAGACTACAAAAAGAACTTTTGAACTACCAAAAACTATTGCTCATGCCAGTGATATTATCTATTTATATAGAGATGAAATAGCCAAGCAGTGCATCTATAAATTGATAAACAAAAAAACAGGACAACCACTAAAAGGGGTAGATCATGTAGGATGCCACTATGCTAAAATTTTTCCCCAGCATGGAGTAGGCGGTGCAGAATTTCCCAAAGTATTGTCAGAAATGATAAAATCTTGGGGTGGTGAAGTTATAGATTATCCTGCTCGAAGACATTGCTGTGGATTTGGCTTTAGACAATATTTTATAAAAGAAACTAGGGGTTATTCACTCACTCATTCCCAGGTAAAATTTGAAAGCATGGAACCTTATCAACCTGACTTTATTATTACTAATTGTCCCGGCTGTAATATGTTTATGGATCGTTGGCAATACGTGATACAAGAAACTACAGGAAAAGTTTATTCTGTTGATGGGAATGGAATACCTGTTTTAACATACGAGGAGGTAGCAGCAATATTGCTTGGTTATGATCCAATAGAAATTGGTCTTTTTATGCATCAGACAGATGTCTTACCATTGTTAGAAAAAATCGGTGTGGAGTTTGACAAAGATAGATATTTATCTTTGCGCTCTCAATGTATAAAAAAATAAAATCCAAAGTAAAAAATATAAATATGAAAAAGATAGTAGTCATCGGAGCTGGAATAGCAGGATTAGAAGTATCTAAGCAATTGCTACAAGCTAACTTACCAGTTACTTTGATAGAGCAAAGTTCTAAAATCGGTGGCAATATAAAAAATTATGCTTACTTATTTCCTGACTTTTATAATGCCGAAGATCTTTTAAATTCTTACCAATATATTATAACAGATCCCAACTTACAACTTCTATTAAATGCACATGTGTCCAAGATAGATTTTTCAAAAAAAATCTATAATGTAATTACAAAAGATGGTATTACTATACCAGCAGATGCTATCGTGATAGCTACAGGATACAACACATTCGATGCACGGTTAAAAGAAGAGTTTGGTTATGGTATATATGATAATGTGATTACCTCTGTAGAGCTAGAACAAATGTTTAAAAAACAAGAGATTATTACTCCTAGTGGTAAGGTCCCTGAACGAATTGGGTTTATTCATTGTGTTGGATCTCGCGATGCCAAGGTTAGCAATACTTATTGCTCGCGTTTATGCTGTATTACTGCCATCAAACAAGCTATTGAAACTAAAAAGCTTTTGCCCTTAGTTGAAATTTTTTGCTTTTATATAGATTTGCGTATGTATGGACTTTTATTCGAAGATCTATATCTTAGTGCCCAGAGAGATTATAACATCCAATTTGTTCGTGGTAGATTATCTGAAGCAAGTGAAATGATAGATAAAAAAATTCAAATCAAAGCCGAAGACACTTTAATAGGTAGGCCATTACAGATGAGTGCGGATATGATAGTTTTAATGGTTGGCATGGAAGCATCTGATTTTTCTAAGCAATTCAAATATCACAATGACTTGAATGTAAATGAACACGGTTTTTTCGATCCTATAAATCCTCATAATTTAAGAAATTTGACTGCAAAAGAAGGCGTTTTTTTAGCTGGTACTTCTATAGGACCAATGTCAGTAGGTGAAACTATTGACCATGCTCGAGGAACAGCTTTATCTGTATTATCATATATCAAATCTAATTAATTGAAAAAATATATTATGTTTAATAATCTCATAATAACAAAAACTAAATTTCTAAACCACTGTGGGGGAAATCACATATTTTGCATGCTAAGCAATCTAATAATATTCAATGCTAAGTACTATTTTTTTGGTTTTTTCATTAGTTTTTTTAATTTACTTAAGAATTTTTAAAAAAATAATAAAATAATATATAAATAATTATGGGTGATTTAGATTTTCTCAAAGTAAAGCATTTACACATAGATTATGATAAATTAGAACTTGATTTACTAAATAAAGTATTAGAAGAAGAACCCTCATTTCAGTGGTGTATAAGCTGTGGTTGCTGTACTGCTAGCTGTAGTGCTGGGAATCATACTACTTTTAATGTTAGGCGCATTAGCTTACTACTTAGAAGGGGAGAGATAGAAAGCTTAGAAAAAGAATTAGAAAAGTGTATGCTTTGTGGTAAATGTACTTTGGTATGTCCCAGAGATATTCAATTACGTAATGTAGTAATGAATATTAAGAGAAATATTTTAAAATATAAAATGATATTATTATGAAAACATATTTTCAATATCCATTTTTGATAGGTACTATATTTTTATTCGCAGCTCTTATTTATATATATATAAAATGGTATGTTAAATTATCTAAATATGATAAAGTAAGATTTAAAAAGTTTTGGACTACAAATAAAGTATGGAAAGCAATTAAGGATTCCATCAATGATGGGTTATTGCATTTAAGTATTTTTAAAAAAAATCCAGTTTTAGGATATATGCATATGAGCCTAGCTTTTGGATGGTTTTTATTGATAGTAATAGGTCATTTAGAAGTAGTGGTAGCTAAAGGTGGGTTAAATTTTCCATTTTATTATGCTATATTTTTTAGATATTTCGAAACAGTGCATGCTACTACTATTGCTAAAATATTTGCAGCAGTAATGGATTTTTTACTTTTATTTATTCTTTCTGGTGTAGTTCTTGCGATAACAAAGAGATTTTATAAAAAATTATTTGGGATGAAACGTACTACCAAATTAAAGACATTTGACAAAATGGCACTTTATTCACTTTGGTCTATCTTTCCACTTCGTTTATTAGCAGAAAGTTGTAGTGCAGCTGTATATAATAATGGTAGTTTTTTAACTAATACCACAGGAGCTTGGCTAGGGAATATGATAAATGTATCAGCCATATATGAACCAAGCTGGTGGTTATATTCGTTTGCTCTTTGTTTCTTTTTTATAGCTTTACCATTTTCGAGATATATGCATATACCTACAGAGATCTATTATATTTTTTTACGTAATGCTGGCATAAAAACAAAAAAAACATGGGAGAGCTATGCACAGATACAATTATATTCTTGCTCGAGATGTGGTATCTGCTTAGATGCTTGCCAACTATTTGATGCTGGTATTTCTGATGTACAATCTGTCTATTTTTTGCAATTTATTAGAAATAAGGTAGATGCAGAGAAACCCCTTTTTGGATGTTTGATTTGTGGAAGATGCCAAGTAGAGTGTCCAGTACATCTCAATTTAAATGATTTAAGAACTGCATTACGTATAAAAGCCAGTAAACCATTAACCTTTTCATATGCTTATACCAAAAAACCTGAGCAACAAACTGCTGATACGATATATTTCGCAGGTTGCATGACACATTTAACTCCTAATATCAAAAAATCTATGACTAAAATCTTTGATTACGTAGGAGAAAATGTTTGGTTTATGGATGATGACAAATCTATATGTTGTGGGAGACCTCTTATGCTAGCAGGACAATATGATTCCGCATCACAGTTAATAAGCAAAAATACAGAACTAATAATTGCTTCTGGTGCCAAAAATATTATTTTATCATGTCCATACTGTTATAAAGTTTTTAAAGAAGATTATCTATTACCAGATATAAATATTAAATTTCATGCCAATTATATAAAAGAATTAATAAAGCAAAATAAATTACCAGAAGGCAAACTAAATCTAACAGCTATTTATCATGATCCATGTGAACTTGGTAGAGGATCTAACATATACCAAGAACCTCGTGAAGTGATAGAACATTATGCTCATAGAATACCACTACAAAAAAATAAAGATAAAGATAGAGCATTATGCTGTGGTGCAGGATTAGGTGGGGTGAATTTACCTGCAGAAGCTAAAAATACGGTAGCTTATAATACAATGTCTTATTTTGCTAAATTTAATCCAGATGTATTGATAACTGCTTGCCCACTTTGTAAAAAAACATTTGTCAGGGATAGGCGTATCGAAACGATGGATATATCTGAGCTAGTAGTTAAAGCCATAGAACAACCTAATGACAGTAAATCTAAAGAAACAAAAGAAATAAGTTATGCTATCATATAAGATGTTTTTTTTAAAATACAAATACTTTGTATTTTTTATTTATTATCTTGCTATGCTTTAAAGAAACATAAGATTATAAGTTTAAAACTTATTTATATACTAAAATTTTATTGGCAATACTAATAAATATTACTTCTGATTAGATTTAAATTTTTTACTTATTCATAATGAGTTCTAGCATATAAAAATTTATGGATAATTTTAATGTTAGATACACATAGTAAGATTTATCTTTTATGTAAGTTTTTAATGATAGGTTATTTATAAATGTAATGACAGCGTGGGTGGATTGAAGAATTAATATATGTTTCAATTAACATATGTTATATTCACTAATTCTCTATACCGATACCACGCCCGCCTGTCCGAGGATGCAAGGTTAAGCATTCGCCCAGTATTGCTTACAGTCTTGCCTGTGAGGTATTTACCCATCACTACATACCACATAATGTAGTTTTGCAGGTATTTGGTAGCTACTCCTCTAAATTTGAAATATATCCAATTCGTGAATTCACTGGCCTTTTTCTTAACGGTACTTAGGCTATATATACCTCGCTTTTGCCTATGGCTAGTTACTATTTCTTTATGCTTGATTACATTCCTTCTAACCTTTTTGAATGCTTTTTTATTACTGCTACACATGACTCCATCCTTTGGCATTTTAGCCTTCAGAAATTGCTCTATTTGTTCTGAACTTAGCTTTTTGCCATCAAATTTTTTGAATAATAAGTTGCCAGCTCTGTCTGTAGCAGCCAATACGGCTACTTTCTTTGGCTTTTGCTTCCTGGCTCGCTTCAGCTCTTCGACATTTTTGTATATCCTGCCTTTTTCGGAACAATCCATCAATAGTTCGTCCATCTCTACTACGCCGAAAAAATTGATATTATCTTCGAAACTTTGTAGAGCTGCTAATATCTTGTGTCGCCAAGCGAAGCTTGTTGGTAAGCTGATGCCTACTTCTTTAGCACAAGCTCTGAGGCTTTTGCCTGCTATCATACATCTGATGTAGTCGAGCATTTTCTCTTTCTTTTGCAACCTGTAAACAAAAGTTCCAGTGGTAACTCTAAACTGTCTGCCGCAGTCTTTGCAACGATAGTTTTGCATCCCATTTTGTAAACCATTTTTAATAATGTGATTGCTACGACAGTCTGGGCATAGTGGTGGGGCACTGAGTATTTTCAGACCTTGATAATCGACTACATCGGCTTCTAATTTTTTCATTAGAAAATAAAGGTTGTCTAAGAATTCTTTATTCTCTTCCTTACTCATAGCAAGGTATTTACTGGTATTCTCAACGATTTTTTTCATAGCCTAAAATTTTTGTAAAAATATAAAAATTATTTAACATATAAACTTGAAAAACTTAAACATTTATTAATACAATCAATACGTATTGCTTATTCATCTCGTCCCCTTACCAATTTTACATTACCTATACCAACACAAAATTTACTACTTACATTTTTATAATAATAATATCATAATATAAATAATTCCAATTATTTTAATTTTGTTAGTTTTTTGGCTCTTTCATCAACGTTATTGCAGACGTAATCAAGTGTTAAATAAAATGACAAACATATTCTTTTTTTTAGAATAATTTTAAAAAAGCTTATTATGTTTATAATATCGTTTTATCATTTATTTGCAACAATAAATATTCTATTAATCCGTATAAATTTTTGATTTTACTGTATTTTCACTCATACATCAGTTTTTTCATACATTCTTTTCGTCTTTATCTTCATTACGAATATGCTACAAGATTTCTCTATAAATTAAAAAACTCTCATGTTGATTTTTCAAAAATTATTCATTTCTATAAGTACTTAAATTTTAATTTTTTAAATAATTTATGATAAATATCAAACATTATAACAAATTAAATTAGTTTTTCTAATTTTGCAAATAAAAAAATGAAAAAGATGAATATAATAGCTTTATTATCATTAATGTTTTTCCTGATATTCTGTAGTCCGAATAATAAAGGGCAAATAAAAAACAAAGACAATAATACTTCTTATCAAAATGATATCAAGGCAAACAATAATGCAACTAAGAAAATATATGAGATAGAAATAAATAATTCAAAAATCAATGATAAGCCAACTGGGAAAGTAGAATATTTAAGTACCGAAGATTTTATAGCTAAAGTATTTGATTATCGTATAAATAATGAGTGGAAGTATAGAGGAAAGGTGCATTGTGTCATAGACTTTTATGCAGATTGGTGTGCCCCCTGTAGGCGCGTGTCACCTATTATGGAGGAGCTAGCACAGGAATATGCTAACGAAATACAATTTTATAAAGTAAACATAGATTATGAAAAAGAAATAGCACAGGTTTTTGGTATACGTTCTATCCCTGCAATAATGATATGCCCTCTTAATGGCACCCCTGCCATGGCTATAGGTGCATTACCAAAACAAGAATATCAAAAAATGATTTCAGAAGTAATTTACAAATAATAAAAATAAAATATTATGATAGAACATTTGACAGCAGAAACTTTTAAAGAAAAAGTTTTTGATTATGAAAACGAAAAAGAATGGAAATATAAGGGTGATAAGCCTGCTATTATTGATTTTTATGCAGACTGGTGTGGTCCTTGCCGTTTGCTAGCACCAATATTAGAAGAAATAGATAAAGAGTATCAAGGTAAATTACAAATTTATAAAATAGATACCGAAGTAGAACAAGAGCTCGCCTATGCTTTTGGTATACAAAGTATTCCTACTATACTATTTATTCCATTAGATGGACAACCTCAAATAGCTGTGGGTGCCCTGCCAAAAAATGACTTAGAAAAGATTATAAGAGATGTATTAAACATTGAAAAATAATTTTTTTAAAACACCATTTGAAATAAAAACTTGTCAAAATTTTTATTTAAGTATGGAGTATTTATAGTTAAGTAATTAGGTTATTAGTTTTTGCAAGTTTTTTGGATTATATTTTTATATTTATTTCAATCTTATGATTTTATTGAAGGTAGTTAGCGAGAGTAAGTTATCAATTATTTAATGTTAGTTAATTAAAAAATTAATTATAAATTTGCAAAATATAAATATAATAAAAAATTATGGCAGAAGATAAAAAAAGACATAAGGTAGCAAGTGAAAAGGGACCTACTACCTATTCTAAAATTGAAGCATTTATAAATAAAAACCAAAAAAATCTTACTTATGTATTGATAGGTATCACAGCTGCAATCTTAATAATATGGCTATATAGCAGATTTGTTTCTAAACCTAAAGCCATCGAAGCTGCATCTACTATATACATGGCTGAGCAATATTATTTATTAGATTCTTTCAATTTAGCTCTTAATGGTGATGGATTAGAGCTTGGTTTATTAGACGTTGTAGATCAATATGGTAGTACACCCTCTGGTAAATTGGCTCATTATTACATAGGAATGATTTATTTAAAGCAAGGCAACTATGAGGATGCTATTGCACATCTAAAAAAGTATAAAGGCAAAGACAACATAATATCTACCATGGCTATGGGGGCTATTGGTGATGCATATTTAGAATTAGATGAAAAAGATATTGCGCTTAAATATTATAAAAAAGCTGTAAAAAACAGTGATAATAATTTCACTGCTCCAGCTTATCTTTTACGGGCAGCTATCACTTATGAACTTATGGATAATTATAAAGAAGCTTTAAAATTATATAAAGAAATTCAAGAGAAATATCCCAGATCCTTAGAAGCTAGGGATATAGACAAATATATTTCTCGGGCAGAAACAGCCCTTATGTATAAATAAAATTAATTTATTATAATGAATAAAAAAATTAATTTATCTAAAAGTGAAGCAAATGATACCTTAGTAGGATCTATGTTTAGATATGCTATCATAGTTTCAGATTGGAATAAAGAAATTACGGATCGACTATTAAAAGGAGCTTATGAGACACTATTAGAGCATGGAGCTAAAGCTGAGCATATAGCAATAAAGCATGTACCAGGTTCTTATGAATTGCCACAATTAGCTCAAATAATTGCAAAAAAGCAACTTTATGATGTTATTATTTGTCTTGGATCCGTGATACAAGGCGAAACGAGACACTTCGAATTTATTTCAGATGCTGTTGCTAATGGTTGTATGAATGTAGCATTACAACATTCTATTCCCGTGGTTTTCGGTGTATTAACAACTAATGATTATCAACAAGCCATAGAGAGGAGTGGCGGTAGCCACGGTAATAAAGGGGTAGAAGCTGCTATCACTGCTATAAAAATGGCTAGAACAAAAGAAAATTTATAATTAAATGCAAAAAGCCAATATAGTTTTTATGGGGACTCCAGACTTTGCTGTCCCTTCTTTAGAATTACTGGCTACACATCATAATATTTTATTGGTTGTTACCACTCCAGATAAACCCGCTGGTAGAGGTCTCAAGATTCAGTATTCTCCTATTAAAACTAAAGCTTTAGAACTCCAACTACCGGTATCTCAACCTGTGTTATTAAAAGATCCTGATTTTATTAATCAAATCAAAAATATCAATCCCGATTTTATTATCGTAGTAGCTTTTAGGATTATTCCTGATGAGATATTTAAAATTCCTAAATTAGGTACAATCAATTTGCATCCGTCTTTATTACCTAAATATAGAGGCCCCTCACCTATACAGTGGGCTATTATTAATGGAGAAAATCAGACTGGCGTTACTACTATTTTTTTGAATGAAAAAATAGATAGTGGTCCTATACTATTGCAAGAGACTGAACCAATCTATGATAATGATAACTTTCTAACTCTTCATAATCGATTAAAAATAAAAGGAGCGAAGCTATTATTGGAAACAATAAATGGTGTTATCGATAATACTATTACACCAAAGATGCAAGATAATTTAGTAAAACAAAATAATTTATATGCACCTAAGATTACTAAAGAGATGACAAAGTTAGATTTGTCTCGGTCCTGTGTTTATAATTGGCGTGTAATACGGGCTCTATATCCTAAACCAGCTGCTTATATTTACCTTGTAGATGATAATAAAAAAAAGATATTAAAAATATTAGAGGCTGATTATGATCTTAGAATTTCTAATCCTGGTGATTTTACTTTGCTCGATAAGCATAATTTCGCTATTGGATGTAGTGATGGGATACTAATACCTAAAACAGTTGCATTAGAAGGCAGAAAAGTGATGACTAGTTCTGAATTTTTGAGAGGCATGCATTTTAGTAAGATTATGCATTTTGAATAATTTTTATAAATTTGTAAAAAAATAATTATGAAAAAGTTTATTGTAATTTTAATAATTATTGTCAGTATTTTGAATGTTAATGCACAGACAAAAACAAACAAAGCTACAGTAAAATTTGGACCAGAGATAAAAGTAGAAGCTGCTAAAACACTAGATAGGATAGTATTTGCTACACCAGACCAATATTTATATATTGGAAATGAATTGATTTCTCTTTCTAATAAAACAAACATAATCTTAGCTAATGCGGGTAGAGATCTGAGATTTAGAAATATACTGCCACTGACCTTTCAAGGAGTAGGAGATATAGAAGAGCTAAATTTTTTAGATATATGTGAGATAAAGGGGAATATTTATGTTTTTGCTATTATCAAAGATAAAAAAGAGAAAACAGTATCATTGTATATGTTGACTCTGGATCAAGAAGAATTAGTAGCTTCAGCTCCAAGAAAACTTGGAGTCATTAATTATGATTTTACTAGATATGCTAATGTTAGAAATTTTGAATTAACTATATCACAAGATAGTTCAAAAATCTTAGTTTTTTATCCAGCACCATACAAAAAAGGTATGCCTGAGAGATTTGGAGCAATGGTTTTCGATGAAAACATGAATAGAATATGGGCTAATGAATTTCAACTACCCTATCCAGATGATTACTTTAGTGTAAATAAAATTTTTGTTGGTAATAATGGACAAATATTTATGAACTGCACTAAATATGACGGTAATAAAAATGCTTTTGCAGAGAGAAATCCCAAAAATTATCATTTTGTACTTTTAGCTACCGATGCTAATGGTCAAGAAATAAAAGAAATTAATATCGATTTAAAAGATAAATACGTGAATGATATGATAGCTGCTTCTTTGCCTAATAATGATATTGTATGTATCGGTTTCACTAGTCCTAAAAGTTTATCAAGTAAAATAGATGGGTTCTTTAATGCTATAATAGATCATAATTCTTTGGATCTAAAACAAATAGATCAACAACTTTTCGAACCAAGTTTTATTGCCGAAGGTTATAGTGCTTCCAAGACTAAATCTATAGAAACTAAAACCGACAAAGGCAAAGAACTTACCTTAGAAAATTTTTATTTTAATGATATAGTTGTAATGAATGATGGCTCTGTAGTAGCTTTTAGTGAACAAATAAACAAAAATAATGATAAAGATTATATATATCATTATGATGATATAATTATTATAAATTACAAATCAAATGGAGACTTAAATTATATTGTGAAGATCCCAAAAAGACAGCATTTAAACGGTATAATTAAATCTTTAATATCATATACATATTCTATTGTAAATGATAAAATATATGTTTTATTTAATGATAATATAAATAATTTAGCCACCCCAAATCCTACGCCACCTAAAGTTTTTACAAATTATCCATCGACTAGTACTAACAATTGGGCTGTGGCTTTATGTACTATCGACGGTAAAGGTAATCTAAGTAAAGAATTATTATTTTCATTTAAAGAAGTTGATAAATTTTATTTTTTTCCTACTAAATCTAAAGTAATGCCTAATAAAAATATTGCTTTATATTTAGTGAAAGTTCCTACTTTAGGTTATCAAAGATATAAATTAGCTATTGTAGATTTTAAGTAAAAGGTTGAATTTAAGATAAAAGATATATATTCTTAATCATTTGTTGACATTTTATTTTATCATAATGAATTGAACTATAATTATAAAAGTTAATATTTTTGTAATCAAGTTTTAGACAAATAAATAACTTTAATGAAAAATCCTTACTATAATAATATTGTTACTCCAATAGATTTCAATGATTTTACAGAGTTGATAATAGAGCAAACTTATCAAATAGCTTCTTTATTTAACTGTGATATTACTTTATTACATGTTTTACATGAAGTAAAATCTATTAAAGATAATATCAAAGAATATTATGACCCAGATGAAGATATAATTAAAAAAATGAGATTGCTTTCTAGTATTTATCATAAAAAATATGAAATAGAATTTAATTACAAGATATTGCAAGGAGAGGTAAGTGACACAATAGTTTCATTTGCTTATGAGAATTATGCTAGATTAATAGTGATGGGTAAAGTAGGAAGAATACACATAAACCAAACGAAGGCTATAGGCAATAACACTGCTCAAGTGATCAGAAAAGCTTATTGTCCAGTTTTAGTAACATCACCTTTTGGCGTAAAAAAGGAATTTAACACTATTCTTTTCCCTATTGATCTCACTCATCCTATTAGTCAAAAGATCAATGCTGCCATACAATTTAGTAGATTTTATTTAAGTTCATTAAAAATAGTTTTTGTAATGACTATTAAAAATATGAATAGAGAAAATGAATTTAAACAAAAATTAGAAAAAATAAGAATTTTTATGATAGAAAATAATGTACATTGTACTACTAGTCTATTAGCTAATTTAGAACCACATAAAACAATTGCCGATGAGATATTAGATTATGCTACTTACTCAGAAGCTGATATGATATTTTTAATGACTCAAGAAGAAAATGAGATAGATTGGCATCATACTTATATAGGTAGTACTGCTACTCAAATTATAAAAAATGCTACTGTTCCAGTTCTCACTGTTACACCTTTTCAAAATACATTTCAAGTTTTCTAATATTTAATAAATAAAATGAAACGTTCAATACCAAATATTATAACACTATGTAATGGACTTTTTGGTGTCATTAGTATTATAGCTATATTAAATAATAAAATAAGTTTTGTACCATATTTTTTTGCTATTGCGCTTTTGTGCGATTTTTTAGATGGTATGGTAGCAAGATTGCTAAAAACCAGTTCTGCATTAGGTAGAGAACTTGATTCTCTATGTGATGTTATTAGTTTTGGTGTTTTACCTGCAACTCTCATAGCTTATATGCTAAATTTTTATGATAATATTCCCAATATTATTATTTATCTTAGTGCTTTATATCCCTTGTTTACTATTTATCGTTTGTCAATATTTAATGTTAAATTTTATAATTTATCATATTTTGTTGGATTATCGTCACCTATGGCAGCTGTTTTTGTAATTACTATATTTTTTCTTAATCAACAATGGTTCTTACCTTGGTATTTATATCTATTTATTAACCTTTTGATAGCTATTTTTATGGTTTTACCTTTACATTTTTATAATTTCAAAGATTTACAAAAGACTAATTTAGGCAAAGTTATTTTAATTACAATTTTATTAACAATAATAATATTTTTTATCATTTTTTCGTGGATTTCTATTTTGATATTTTCGATAATTTATTTATTAATATCATTATTACTGGAAAATAAAAAAGTAAAAAGCAAAATTTCGACTAAATTATAAAAGATTTACTTTTAAAAATCAAAATGTATAAAATCAGTAAAATTTCATATATCAACATGTTAATCATATTAAATAATATCGAATTTCAATTTTTTCTGCCTTGTATATATAATTATTAAATTATGACAATAATTTATATTTTTCTTTATAATATTCGTCTAATTCTATCAAAAATTTTTGAGCTTCATCCATATTAGGAGCCTTACCATGCCAAAGGTGATTGTTTTCGATAGATTTTACACCTTTTCCCATAGTAGTATGTGCTATTATAAAAGTGGGTTTTTGAGACCAGCTAATTAATTGCAAGCATTCTAAGAGTGATGATATATCATTGCCATTACATTCTAACACATTCCAATTAAAATATATTATTTTTTCTTTTAATGGTTCCAATGCCATTACTTGTTCTGTATCACCGTCTATTTGTAATTTATTCCTATCTACTATGGCCAATAAATTATCAAGTTGATAATGACCGGCTGCCATTATTGCTTCCCATATATTACCTTCTTGCATTTCTCCATCACCCATTAAACAAAATATCCTATAAGATTTGTTTAAATATTTAGCCGATATGGCCATTCCTAAAGCTATTGACAACCCCTGACCAAGAGAACCACTTGATGACTCTATGCCTGGTAATCCATTTAATCTACTAGGATGACCCTGTAAACGAGAACCAAACTGACGCAATGTAAATAACTCTTCTTTTGGAAAATATCCTGCATTTGATAATGTAGCATACCACACTGGTGCTACATGACCATTAGATAATACCAATCTATCTCTCAAATCCCATTTGGGATTATTAGGATCATGACGTAACTCTGAAAAATATAAAACTGTGAAAATATCAGCCATACCTAATGATCCACCTAAATGACCACTACCCGCTCGAGCTAACATATTAATTACATCTTTTCTGATATTATAACTTTTTTTGACTAATTCATTCAAATTCATCATTTTATTCATCATTTTATTTTTTTATTTTACAAAGATAATTGTTTATTTATATTTTAAAAGAATCAAAAATTACGATCTCAAAGTAATGTATTTTGAATTTATGTTAAATTTAATATTGGCTTAGCTCTCAAGTCCCTGTATAAAAACCACGCCCGCCTGTCTGATGATGCGAGATTGAGCATCCTGCCAATGTCCTCGATTAATCTTTTTCGCAAATACTTGTGCGTTACCACATACCACATAATGTAGCTCTGCAAATACTTAGTCGCTACCCCTCTGAATTTCTTATTTATCAAGCCTACAAATGTCTTGGTATGTTTGTTTATCGTAGATACGCTGTATATGCCTCGTTTCTTTGATCTACCTATTACTATCTCTAGTTTTCTCTGTTCTTGTACTTTCGTTTTTTTCAATTCTTCATTATGA
>Ga0265295_1002059_pt1 | contig 33230 bp, 33 predicted proteins | sample Munlansysbiofilm_FD_192503 | JGI IMG/M metagenome (GOLD analysis project Ga0265295, IMG submission 192503) | Leachate microbial communities from a municipal landfill in Southern Ontario, Canada - Methane capture system biofilm | ecosystem: Engineered > Solid waste > Landfill > Unclassified ... | reverse complement strand
CCCTCGCAAGGCATTGGAATTGTTGAGGAATATACCATAGATTACGTCCCGGCGCAAGAAAAAAATTGCAAATAATCTAATGATTTAAACTATTTGTCGGATCTTCTCTTTTTGCGGTGGCATCATAGGTTAATCGACGTCTAAAGTCAATCCGCATCGCCGCCCCAAGCCGTGCGCAACCCTCTGGAAAACCGGGGATCAGGAGTTCCCCTGAAACTGCACATAAAGGATAAAGGCGAGCAGGGCCACCGCTAGCCAGCAGGTAATAATGTCGGTGGTCTTCACCGGTGGCGACTGGGCCATGGCTCGGGTCTCCTCGCTGATCGCCGCCGCCGGCACCCGCTCCAGCAACGCCCGGACCAGTTGCGGAAAGTCGGCATAGGCGTTGGAAAGGATGATGAACTCCTCGCCGACGCACAGGGTCACAAAGGCCCGCTTGCGCACCAGAACCGTCTCCATGGCGGTCATATCGGCAAAGGGGAGATACTTGCTGCGCAGAAATTTCTGGACAGTGACCCCTTCGTCGGCAATGACCGTCCGGCGAAAAACGCTTTCAACGAAGAAAGCGGCCACCGGCAGCAGCATGAAGCCGAGAATGAGCGCTTTGGCCAGGGGTTGGCTCTGGACCACCACCGTAACCAGCAGGGCCAAGGAGAGCAGCAGGAGCAGGCCGAGAGGAAGAAGAAATGTCCGGCGGATATAAAAGATCTGTTCTTGGGGCACGATAGGATTCTCCCAGCCGCTAAGGGCCTTGTTTTGTTGATTTACTCCGTTCGAACAAATAAACCGCTTTTGCCGCCATGATTCCGGCGATGCGGACCACGGCGAAGACATCCCCTTTTTCCATATTGCGATCGAGAATCCGGGCGAGAGTGGCCTCTTCCATGCGCACCTCCCCCCGCGCCACAGCGACGCGACGGGTCGGTGCCTTCTCCCCGACCTCGACCATGATCGCCTGGCCCTCGGCATCGAAATGGGTCAACCGGTCTTCGCTCACAGAAACCTCCGGAAACGCGGTGATTTGTGATTCATGGTTGGTTCACGGCACAACTGGTCACTATCAACCAATCACCCATCACGGCCTTACGCGAAAAGACCGTCCAGCGCCTCTTCGGCGCGGCGGACGCCGATCAGTTCCAGGCCCGGCGGAGCTTCCAGATTCTTCAGGTTGCCGGTGGGAAGGAAGCAGCGGTTGAAGCCGAGCCGGGCCGCTTCCTTGACCCGCAACTCCGGACGGGAGACAGCTCGCACCTCCCCAGCCAGGCCGACCTCGCCGAAGAGGATGGTGCGCGGCGGAATCGGCTTGTTGAGGTGGCTGGAAGCGAGGGCCGCCAGCACCCCGAGATCGACAGCCGGCTCGGCCAGGCGCACGCCGCCGGCAACATTGAGAAAGATGTCTTGGGCCAAAAGCGAGAGACCAACCTTCTTTTCCAGCACCGCCACCAGCAGCGATACCCGATTATGATCGATGCCCATGGTCGTGCGCCGGGGGGTGCCGAAGGAGGAACCGGAAACCAGAGCCTGGAGCTCGACCAGGATCGGTCGGCTCCCCTCCAGGGCCGGAACCACGGCGCTGCCGGCGGCCCCTTCCAGACGCTCGGCAAGAAACAGCTCCGAGGGGTTGGTGACCTCGGCCAAACCGACCTCCCGCATTTCGAAGACGCCGATTTCGTTGGTCGAACCAAAACGGTTCTTGACTGCCCGCAGAATCCGGTAAGGATGACCGGGATCCCCCTCGAAGTAAAGGACGGTGTCAACCATATGTTCGAGCATGCGCGGCCCGGCGATGGAACCGTCCTTGGTCACGTGGCCGACGATGAAGGTCGGGATGCCGTCCCCCTTGGCCACCTGCATCAGCCGTCCGGCGCATTCCCGCACCTGGCTGACGCTCCCCGGCGCCGACTCCAGAGCGGCAGTGAAGATGGTCTGGATCGAGTCGATGACGAGAAAGGCCGGCTTGAGTTCCCGTACCCGGTCGAGAATTGTTTCCAGGGCGGTTTCCGCGAGCAGGAAGAGATCGTGGGCACCGACGCCAAGGCGCTCGCCACGGAGTTTGACCTGGCGCGCCGACTCCTCGGCGGTGACATAGAGGGCGGACCCGACCCGGGCGAGGCAGTCGACTGCCTGCAAAAGCAGGGTCGACTTGCCGATGCCGGGGTCACCGCCGATCAGGGTGAAGGAACCGGCCACCACGCCGCCGCCGAGTACCCGATCGAGTTCGCCGATGCCGCAACTGATGCGGTCTTCCTCCGAACTTTTCACCTCGACCAAGCGTTGCGGCGGCAGACCGGTGGCTGCGGTCGCCTGTTTTCCTTTACCCTTGAGCGGGGTCAGGGTCTCTTCGACGAGGGTGTTCCACTGCCGGCAATCGGGGCATTTGCCCAGCCATTTCGGGCTCTGGAAACCGCACTGCTGACAGGTATAGATGGTTTTCTGTTTCACCCGTTCCCTTTCTTCGTTGAAAATTCTCTCATCTTAGGCAAAACCTCCGGGGCCTGTCAATCGCCAAGGGGCCGGGCGCGGTTGACATCCCGTCAGGGACTGTTAGAAATTCTGAAAGAGGTGCTTCGCGCGCCGGTTCCCATGCGGCGGGAAAGGAGATTCCATGAACGCAACCATCCTGCTCTCGGTGGGCAGCTTCGTTCTGATTCTCGCGGTGCTGGTGCTGTTGCGGGCCAAAAGCGCCCGCTTCGAGGTGAAACCAGCGGATATCGTGGTGGCGGTCGTGCCGGTGGTGGTCTTTCTGCTGGTCACCGGCAAACTTCAGACGTTCGAGATCGGCGAAGGAGGGGTCAAGATCGAGACCGCCTTTGTCCAGGCCTCGGCTTCCACCATCGAAAAACAGGTGACGCCCCTCGTCGGCATCCCCGCCGAGCCGGTACGGCTCGGCCCCAAAGGCGGGGTCAATGAAATTCCCCGCCTGCTCGAAAGCGAAACCGAAGGCCTGACCTTCCGCCTCGGCCACGGGGGCTACTGGGGTCCGACCATCGCCGAGTATTTCGCCGCCCTCTCCCGCCAGCCCTTTCTCAAATATGTCATCATCGAAGGTCGCGACAGCCGTTTCTTCGGCCTGGCCAACGCCCGGGAACTCGCCGAATTTTTCCAGGAGGGGTACGAGGTGCCCGTCAACGCCGATCAGTTTGCCAAGTGGCTGAACGAGTCGGACACCAAGGCTCTCGCCGAGTTGCCTGGCTTCATCGGTAGCGCCGACGCGGTCAGCAAAGGGACGGACAAATACCAGGCACTGCTCAAGATGGAAACCCTTAATGTCGACCGGCTGCCGGCGACCAACGAAGCGGGACGTTTCGCCGGCATGGTCGAACGTTCGCGGCTGACCGCGAGTCTCTTGATCGACGTCGCCAGCAATCTCAACAAGTAACCCATCCCGGGAGGTAACCCATGATCGACACGTCGGGTTTCATCCGCTGGTTCGAGACCCTCGGCAAAGAGGACGTGCCGCTGGTCGGCGGCAAGAACGCCTCACTGGGAGAGATGGTCGGAGCGCTCAGGGACGAAGGCATCCGGATACCGGATGGTTTCGCCACCACCGCTGGAGCCTACCGGAAATTCCTCGCCGCTAACAAACTGGACGAAAAGATCCGCACACTGCTTGCCGACTTCAAGACCGGGGCCGCCTCTTTGGCCGAAACCGGCGCCGCCATCCGCAAATTGATCCGCCGGGGACGCTGGCCCGATGATCTGGCCGAGGGTATCGTCGCCGCCTATCGCGAACTGGGCGCCCGTTTCGGGCGCGACGAGGTCGACGTTGCCGTACGCAGCAGCGCCACTGCCGAGGATCTGCCCGAAGCGAGCTTCGCCGGCCAGCAGGAGACCTTTCTCAACATCAGCGGCGAGGAGGAACTGCTCGAAGCCTGTCGCAAGTGTTATGCCTCGCTCTTCACCGACCGCGCCATCAGCTACCGCGAGCATCACGGTTTCGATCACACGCAGGTAGCCCTTTCTATCGGCGTGCAAAAAATGGTGCGCTCCGACTTGGCCGGAGCCGGGGTGATGTTCTCCATCGACACGGAAACCGGCTTCCCCGACGTGGTGGTGATCGACGCCGCCTGGGGACTGGGGGAGATGGTGGTGCAGGGGGCGGTCAATCCCGACAGCCATACGATCTTCAAACCGCTTCTCGCTTGGCCCGGATTGCGGCCGATCCTGCGTAAACGCCTCGGCACCAAGGAGAAGAAGATGGTTTACGGGCGCGGCGGCAGCCACGCCACCCGGATCAGCGACACCACCGCCGACGAACGTCATGCCTTAGTACTCAGCGATGACGAGATTCTGCACCTGGCCCGCTGGGCCTGCGCCATCGAGCGCCACTACGACCGGCCGATGGACATGGAATGGGCCAAAGACGGCGAGACCGGCGAACTTTACATCGTCCAGGCCCGGCCGGAAACGGTGCAGTCCCGACGCGAGGCCGGAGTGCTGATGAGCTACGCCTTGGAGGAATCGGGGCCGCTGCTGCTCACCGGGTTGGCCATCGGCGAGGCGATCGCCACAGGACCGGTGCAGGTGATCAAGAACGCCGCCGACATCGAACGCTTCGTTCCCGGGAACATCCTGGTCACGGGCATGACCGACCCCGACTGGGTGCCGGTGATGAAAAAAGCCGCCGGCATCATCACCGACCACGGCGGCCGCACCTCCCATGCCGCCATCGTCAGTCGCGAACTCGGCATCGCCGCCGTAGTCGGCACCGGGCGCGGCACCAGCGAACTCAAGGACGGCGAGGAAGTGACCCTCAGTTGCGCCGAGGGGGAGACGGGCAAGATCTACCGGGGCCGGCTCAAATTCCGTGCCGAGGAACTGAGTCTCGACCAACTCCCCACGATTCGTACCCGGATCATGCTCAACATCGCCAGCCCGGCAGCGGCCATGCGCTGGTGGCGCCTCCCCTGCCGGGGGATCGGGCTGGCGCGCATGGAATTCATCATCAACGGCATTATCCAGGCCCACCCCATGGCCCTGGTCCATTTTGACCAGTTGGAAGACAAGGAAGCGAAGCAGCGTATCCGCGAACTGACCCGGAATTATCCGGACAAGTGTGAGTATTTTGTCGACCAGCTCGCCCAGGGGATCGCCGTCATCGCCGCCAGCCAGTACCCCGAACCGGTCGTCGTGCGCATGAGCGATTTCAAGACCAACGAGTATGCCGAGTTGATCGGCGGACGCCAGTTCGAATTCGCCGAAGAAAACCCGATGATCGGCTTCCGCGGCGCCTCCCGCTACTACAGTGACCGCTACCGGGCCGGTTTCGCTCTGGAATGCGCCGCCATCCGCCGGGTGCGAGAGGCCATCGGCCTGACCAACGTCATCGTCATGATCCCCTTCTGCCGCACCCTGACGGAGGCGGACCGGGTACTTGAGGTCATGGCCGAGGAAGGATTGAAACGGGGCGAACAGGGGCTGGAAGTCTACGTGATGGTGGAGATTCCGTCCAACGTCATTCTCGCCGAGGAGTTCGCCCAACGTTTCGACGGCTTCTCCATCGGCTCCAACGACCTGACCCAGCTGACCCTCGGCGTCGACCGCGACTCGGTGATCTTGAAGACCCTCTTCGACGAACGGGACCCGGCGGTGATGGCCCTGATCCGCCAGGCGATCGCCTCGGCCAACCGCACCGACACCAAGATCGGCATCTGCGGCCAGGCCCCCAGCGACCACCCGGAGTTCGCTGCCTTTCTGGTCGAAGCCGGGATCGACTCCATCTCCCTCAACCCCGACAGCGTCCTCGGCGTCATCCGTCGTCTGGCCGCACTAGAGGCACGAACCTCGACCTGAACAAGCGCGCTTTCGCATTGTCTTTTGTCGCCAAAATCCGTAAACTTGGAAAGTTAACTACGGAGGTGACAATTGACTAAGATCTCCCTCAAATACGGTACCGAGACCCTCACCTGCGACCTTCCCGGGGCGCGGGTGCTGCGCCCGGCGGCCATCGCGCCGCCCCTCCCGCCGACGGAACTGGTCGCGGCGGCTTTGGACGCGCCCATCAGTTCCCCGCCGCTGGCAGAGATCGTCCGTCCCGGCGAGAAGGTGGTGATCGTCACTTCCGACATCACGCGCTACACCGGCAGCGAACACTACCTGCCGGTTTTAGTCGAGCGTCTTAACGACTGCGGCGTGCCGGATAAGGATATCGCCATAGTCATCGCCCTCGGCATTCACCGTAAGCAGACTACGGCCGAGCACCGCAAGATCCTCGGCACACTTTTCGGACGCATCGCCGTCTTCGATCACGAAGCCGACGATCCGGCGCAACTGGTCGATCTCGGCGTCAGCCCCTCGGGTATTCCGGTGCGCATCAACCGGCGGGTGGCGGAAGCTGACCGGGTAATCGTCACCGGCACCGCCGGTTTCCATTATTTCGCCGGTTTCGGCGGCGGTCGCAAGGGGCTGGTTCCCGGCGTCGCGGCCCGTGAAACCTGCATGGCGACCCATTTTGCCGTCTTCAATCCGCCGGAGATCGGCGGCAAGCACCCTCTGGCGATCACCGGTGTCCTTGACGGCAACCCGGTCCACGCTGCCCTGCTCGAAGCGGCGCGAATGGTGCGCTGCGACTTTCTGCTCAACACCGTCCTCTCCCCCGACAAACAAATTCTCGGCGTCTTCTGCGGAGAACTGGACGCCGCCCATCGCGCCGCCTGCGAACTCGCCCGCGAGCTCTACACCATCCCCTTGGAGCAGCCTGCCGATCTAGCGGTGGTCTCCTGCGGCGGGCATCCCAAGGACATCAATTTCATCCAGTCGCAGAAGGCCTTCGACTACGGTGTCCAGGCGCTGCGCCCCGGCGGCACCCTGGTTCTGTTGGCCGCCTGTCCCGACGGCTTCGGCAATCCGACCTTCTTCGACTGGTTCCGCTATCAAGATCTGGACGAGTTCGAGGCGGCGCTGCGGGCGCGCTACGAAATCAACGGCCAGACCGCCCACGCCACCTTGAGCAAGGCCCGCCGCTATCGGGCCATCCTGGTCAGCGGCTTCAGCGCCGAGCAGACCGCCGCCATGGGCATGGAGAAGGCCGCCGACCTCGACGCCGCCCTCAAACTGGCCAAAGCCGGATTGCCACCGGCGCCCCGGATCGTGGTCATCCCCGACGGCGGCACGGTCCTGCCCGAGGTCAAGTCATGACCCGCGAAGAAACCCTGGAGCAAGTGCTGCAATCGGACAGCCTGCCGACCTTGCCGGCGGTGGCGGCCAAGCTGCTGGCCATCGCCTCCCGGGAAGAGACAACCATGGCCGAGATCGCCGATCTGGTGTCAATGGACGTGGCCCTCTCGGCGAAGATCCTCAAGGTGGTCAACTCGGCCTTTTACAGCTTTCCCCAGTCCATCGGTTCGATTCACAAGGCGGTCTCGGTCCTCGGCACTAACGCCGTACGCAGTCTGGTCCTCTCCTTCTCGCTGCTCAGCATCAAAAACAAGCGCGACGGCGAAGCCTTCAACTACGATGCTTTCTGGAGCCGCTCCCTCGCCGCCGGGGTTGCGGCCAAGCTGATCATGAGCCAAGTGAAGCAGAGCGATCCGGAAGAAATCTTCATCGCCGGAATGCTCCAGAACGTCGGCGAAATGATCCTGGCCCGCGCCTTTCCCCGGCAGTACCCGCCCCTGCGCGAGCAGGCCGGGGGCGACGAGGAACGCCTGCTCGCCCTGGAGCAGGCGGCCTTCGCGGCCGATCATGCCTTCATCGGTGCCAAGGTGCTGCAACACTGGAAGCTGCCCCCATCGCTGGTGCTGCCCACCGCCTATCATCACAGCCTCGACCAGTTCAAGGGGGGCAAAGCGGAGCTGCTGCGCAGCGCCCGGGTCGTCTATCTTTCCTCCCTGCTCTCGGGGATGTTCTACTCGGAACGTCCCGACCTGCTGCACAAGCAGTTTCGCAGCGAAGCCGCACGCCTGCTGCGCTTCGACGGCCGGGTGCTGGACCGCATCGAAAACAGCGTCCAGGCCGAGATCAACCAGACCGCCCGCTACTTCGACCTCAACCTAGTCTTCGAACACCCCATCGCGGAACTGTTGCAGGAGGCCAACCAGAAGCTGGCCCAGCTCAACATGTCCTACGAGCAGGTGAACCGCGAGCTGCTGCGGGCCAAGATGGAGCTCTACCGGGTCAACAAGGAACTGCGGGAAAAGAACGCCCGGCTGGAGGCGCTGGCCAACGTCGATGCTCTGACCGAAGCCTACAATCACCGCTATTTCCAGAACTTTCTCCGCGACGAGGTGCGCCGTATCAAACGCAACGGCAAGCCGTTGGCCCTGGCCATGATCGACGTGGACAACTTCAAGAAGTTCAATGATGATCACGGTCATCAGATCGGCGATTTCGTCCTGCGGGAAGTCTGCCGGGTCGCTGCGGCCATGCTGCGCGAGCACGATCTCTTTGCCCGTTACGGCGGCGAAGAGTTCGTCTGCGTCTGGCCGGAAACCGACCTGGGACAGGCCCGGGAATTGGCCGAGGCGCTGCGCCTGGCGATCGCCGGCCACAGTTTCGAACAGGGACTGGAGCGTTACGGAGTCACGATCAGCCTGGGGCTGGCCGGCTGTCTCGGCAGCGGCGAGGAGGCGAACCCCGACACCCTGATCGGCATGGCCGACCAGGCCCTGATGATCGCCAAGAAAAACGGCAAGAACCGGGTGGAAATCTACTCCCCCAAGATCAAGTGGTTCAAATTCAAGAACTGAGGCGGCAAAAGCCGCCCGCAAAGGATCGGATACCCATGCTCGCTTCACGCATCATCGCCCAGCTCAAGGAGATCGTCGGCAAGGGCCAGGTCTCCACGGAAAAAGCCGACCTGATCTGCTATTCCTACGACGCCACCCAACAGAAGTTTCTCCCCGACGTGGTCGTCCATCCCCAGACCAGCGAACAGATCAGCCGCATCATGCGCCTGGCCAACACCGAGAAGGTGCCGGTCTTCCCCCGGGGGGCGGGGAGCGGCTTCACCGGCGGCAGTCTACCGACCAAGGGCGGCATCGTCCTGACCACCGAGCGCATGGATGAAATCCTTGAAATCGATGAGGAAAACCTGGTGGCGGTCGTCCAGCCCGGGGTCGTCACCGAGCAGTTCCAACAGGCGGTCGAGAAGGTCGGACTCTTCTATCCTCCCGACCCGGCCTCGCTGAAATTCTCCACCCTGGGCGGCAACGTCGCCGAGTGCGCCGGCGGGCCGCGCTGCGTCAAATATGGCGTGACCAAAGACTACATCCTCGGCTTGGAAGTCGTCACGCCCTTGGGCGATATCATCACCACTGGCGGCCCGACCATGAAGGGGGTGGTCGGCTACGACCTGACCAAGCTGCTGTGCGGCTCGGAAGGCACCCTCGGCATCATCACCAAAATCGTCATCAAGCTGCTCCCCCTGCCGGAGGCGAAAAAGACCATGCTGGTGCTCTTCGACTCCATCGACGGCGCGGCGCGGGCGGTCTCGGCCATCGTCCGCAACAAGATCATCCCCGCTACCCTCGAATTCATGGACGGCCGCACCCTCGACTGCGTAAAACAGGCCACCGGCTTGCAGGTGCCGGATACGGCGCGGGCGGTGCTCATCATCGAGGTCGACGGCGACCGCGAGTTTCTCGACAAGCAGGCGCGGAAAATCGCCGACATCATCCAGCCCCTCGGCGTGGTCGAGACCCGCATCGCCGAAACCCCCGAGGAGAGCGAGGCGCTCTGGCAGATCCGCCGTTCGGTCTCAGCCTCCTTGCGCAAGGTCAACCCCGATAAGTATAATGAGGATATCTGTGTGCCGCGCTCCAAGGTGCCCGAGATGATCCGCAAGATCGACGAGATTTCCGACCGGTACGGTATTCCCATCGTCAACTTCGGCCACGCCGGCGACGGCAACATCCACGTCAACATCATGATCGACAAGAAGATTCCCGGCGAACAGGAAAAGGCGGAAAAAGCCATCAAGGAAGTCTTCGAGGGCACCCTGGCCCTTGGCGGCACCATGAGCGGCGAACACGGCATCGGTATCGCCAAGGCCCCGTACATCCCCTTGGAGATCACGCCTGAAACGGCCGCCTACATGAAGACCCTGAAAAAGGCCCTCGACCCCAACAATATCCTCAATCCCGGGAAGATCTTTCTGGATTGATCCAACCATAAAGGAGCGAGGCATGCCTCGCTCCTACCAAGACAGATAATATAATCATGAGCAAATTGAAAAACCTCGAAGACTATCGCGAAGAGATCAACCAGTGCGTCAAATGCGGCGCCTGCCGCGCCCATTGTCCGGTATTCGGTGCCGAGAAGCACGAAGGACGGGTGGCGCGAGGCAAGGTAGCCCTGGCCAGAGCGGTGCTTGACAACGAGATCGGCCTGGAGGCCAAGGTGCTGGAGGATCTTTCCCAGTGTCTGCTCTGCGGCAGCTGCTGCGCCCAGTGTCCGAACAAGGTGCCGACGGAGGAAATCGTTGCCGCCGCCCGCCGCCGCATCGCCGAAGAAAAAGGGCTCTCCAGCTTCGGCAAGGGGGTGGCGGCGGTCCTCGGCCGACCGAAACTGATGGATCTTCTGGCCAAGACCGGTGGCGCCTTCTCGCCGCTACTGTTCAAAAAAGTGCCGGAAAACAGCGGCCTGCGCCTGCGTTTCCCCGCCCCCTATATCACCGCCGACCGCACCCTGCCGCCCGTCGTCACCAAGCCCTTCCGCGAGCGGGTGCCGGAAGTGATCGAGGGTCAACCGGGGATGCCGACGGTGGCCTTTTTCACCGGCTGCGGCATCAACTACATGTATCCGGCCATCGGCGAGGCCTTTCTCAAGGTGCTGAAGTTTCTCGGCGTCACCGTGATCATCCCCAAGGATCAGGCGTGCTGCGGTCTGCCGGCGGTAAGCGCGGGAGCGACGGAAACCGTGGAGGAACTGGCGGCGCTGAATCTCGCCGCGCTGACCCGGCGTCCGGTCGATTACGTCGTGACGGCCTGCGCCTCTTGCAACGTCGGCATCGGCAAGATCTACGCCGACCTCGGCGACGACTACCGGGCGCTGGCGGCCAAGACCATGGATATCTTTGTCTTTCTGGTCAAACACGGGCTACCGGAAAAACTGGCGGCCCTGCCCAAGGCGGCGAACCGCACCAAGGTGACCTATCACGACCCCTGCCACCTGCGAACTCGCGGCATTACCCAAGAGCCCCGGCAGATCCTCAAGGCCCTGCCCCAGGTGGAATTCGTCGAAATGGTCGGTGCCGGTACCTGTTGCGGTCTGGGCGGCACCTACTCGGTTCACCATTACGACATCAGCAAACGGATCGGTGCCAAGAAAGCGGCCAACATCGCCGCCTGCGGTGCGGAGTTGGTGGCCACCGACTGCCCCGGCTGCATCATGCAGTTGCAGGATTCGATCAACCACGCCGGTGGAAAAGCGCAGGCCGTCCATCTGCTCGAACTGCTGGTCGCCGCCCTCCCGGAGTAAAAATAGAGTGCGCCTGTAATTCTTGGAATTTTCGCACGATAATTGCAAAACTCACGGCATCCTGCTGTCATGACATTCGACCCGAAGGAGAACCGGATGTTGCACGTGAGTGAACGGAAACAGCTCTACCGTTTTCTGGCCGGTCTCTTTGCCTACCCCGACCAGGAACTGGTGGCAGCCCTGACCCGGGGAGAGGCAGAACAGGCGGCGCGGCTGGCCGGAATCGGTGACATTCCGCCGAAGCTGCCGAAAGCCGATCCCCTTGCCGATCTCGAAACCGGCTTCACCGATCTTTTCATCAACCGTCTGGGGGGTGTTCCGGTGCCCCCCTACGGTTCCGTCTATCTGGAACAAGCAGGCATACTCATGGGCGCCAGCACGCTCAAGGTTCTCGACGCCTACCGCAAGGAAAGCCTTTCCCTGGAAAGAAGCAGCGAGCCCCCCGATTATCTGGCCACGGAACTGGAGTTTCTCTACTACCTGGTGGGGCAGGAGGAAGAGGCCCTGCAACAGCGACAAGTGGAGACGGCACGAGCCTTCTCCCTCAAGCAGCAGGCCTTCGTCAACAAACTGCTGAGTCCCTGGCTGCCGGTTTTCTGTCACCGGCTGGAAGCCGTGCCAGGCGGCCATCCTCTCTATCGCTGGGGCGGAAAGTTGTTGCGGCGTTTCGGTGAGTTGGAAGTAGAATGGCTGGAGCGCCTGCCCTGAAGCGCGGGCGGACGAAAAAGATGAGAACGGCGGCCCCGAGAGGCCGCCGCTTTTCTTTCAGGCGAGGAACTCCGACTGGTAGCGCTTGACGCGGCTCAAGTAGTTGCGGGTTTCCTCGGGAAGAACGTCGATCCCCTTGCGGTCGACATTGCCCATGCCCCAGTTGTAGGCGGCCAGGGTCTTGTCCAGATCGCCGTCGTACTTGCCGAGCAACTGCTTCAGATAACGGGTGCCGCCCATGACGTTCTGCTCGGCATCGAAGGGATCGGAAACGCCGAGATCCTGGGCGGTCCCCGGCATCAGCTGCATCAGGCCCTGAGCCCCGGCATGGGAAACGACGGTAGGATTGAAGTTGCTCTCGGCCTTGATGACCGCCTTGACCAGCGCCGGACTGACACCGTAACGTTCGGCGGCGCGCTCGGCGATATCCGTCAGCGCCGTCCGCGGCGGCGCGCTCTGCTCCCGGGCAACGGTCGCGGCTTCCGGCGTCAGGTCGGTTTTTTGACTGGCCGCCGTGACATAAGCATCGAGAGAGGCCAAAGGTGACGGGAAGCTTTTCTCGAAGGCACTGTCGTCGGCCACTGAAACGCTGCTGTTGAGTACCGTCAACCGGCACAGTTCAGCCAAGGCGCCGTAATCGGTAGAATTTTTCTGGGCGATGGTGGAAAGCACATCGGCGAAACCGATGCGCTGCTCTCCGGCGATCTGGTTGCGGCGGCTCGACTGCTGATGGAGATTGAGCTTCTGCATAAGATCGGAAGGCTTGATCGCCATGATTCCTCCTGAATTTAAAGGGTAGGCTCTTATCCAATTCTGCAAATACCGCGCCGGGTCAAAAAACTATTCCCGGTTGCATTTCTTATCGGTCGGGGCATAATTAAACCTTAGAAAAACTTGGACCCATTGCATAGGAGGAGAACCCATCATGCGCATTCGTCTCGTTCTGACACTACTGCTGGCCGGAATCGGTCTCGCCGGCGTCGCCCTCGCGGTTCCCCCGGGACGCACCCTGAACTTCGACAAAAGTCCCACCGGGAAGGTCGTCTTTGACGGCAAGATTCACGCCAGCGCCGGCGCCAAATGTGCCGACTGTCACAATGCCGACACCTTTCCGAAGATGAAGCAGGGGACGGTCACCATCACCATGGAGCAGATCTACGCGGGCAAACTCTGCGGCGTCTGCCATAACGGTCAGCGCGCCTTCGACGCCAAAAGCAACTGTAACCGCTGCCATCTCGCCAAGTAAGGCGAGAAACGCACCAACGTAGCAAAAAAGGGCGGTCCAACAGGGCCGCCCTTTTTCTATCCGCCGATCCGCTCCATCCCTCGTTGCCCCTCCCGGTAGTCCGCCTCCCCTAGCCTGCTCGCCTCGGACGAAATCGATATCCGCGAAGCGCTGCGGCGCGGCGCGGCGTCGGTGGTGCGGAGTTGGAGGAGCTGCTGCGGACGGCGGCGGCGATACGTACCAACTCCTCGTAAGAGAGAATGTCGCCGTGCCCCACCGACTCGACCCCCTCCTCGGGCATGCAGTAGCGGCAGCGTAGGTTGCAGCGGTCGGTGATGGAGAGCCGCAGGTAGTCGATGGTGCGACCGAAGGAGTCTTGCAAGGTTCTGTCCAGGGCTCAGGGGGGATGCTTTCGAGTAGAAAGCGCCAAGTTATATGGCTAAGCCAAAAACGGCAATTGCGGCGTTGCTGCAATTGCCAAATTTTTGCGACACCATCAAGGTTTGCCGTCCTGCTTGGGAAGATACTGCTCAAACGAACGTTTTTCCACGGCGCAGCGGTAGGCCTCCTCGGGGGTGATCTTCTGCTCCTTGAGCAGTTCGAGGATACGCTGGTCCATGAGCTGCATCCCCTCCCCCTTGGCGGTCTGCATGATGGAAGGAATCTGGAAGGTCTTGCCCTCGCGGATGAGGTTGGCCACCGCCGCATTACCGATGAGGATCTCATGGGCGGCGATGCGCCCCTTGCCGTCGGCGGTCTTCATCAGCTGCTGGCAGATGACCCCCTTCAGACTCTCGCCGAGCATGGTCCGCACCTGCTCCTGGGCATCCTTGGGGAAAGCGTCGATGATGCGGTCGATGGTCTTCGGCGCCGAGTTGGTATGCAGGGTGCCGTAGACCAGATGCCCGGTTTCGGCGGCGGTCATGGCCAGGGAAATGGTCTCCAAATCGCGCATCTCGCCAACCAGGATGACGTCCGGATCCTCGCGCAGCGCCCCCTTGAGGGCGGCGGCAAAAGAGAGCGTATGCTGACCGATCTGCCGCTGGTTCAAAAGCGACATCTTGTTTTCGTGGATGAATTCGAGGGGATCTTCGAGGGTCAGGATATGCTCCCGGCGGGTCGAGTTGATCAAGTCGATCATCGCCGCTAGGGTCGTCGACTTGCCGCTGCCGGTCGGGCCGGTGACCAGCACCAGGCCCTTTTTCAGATGGCACAGCTTGCGGATGCCCGGCGGCAAATTGAGTTCGTCGGCGGACAGGATCTTGCTGGGGATGATGCGGAAGACCCCGGCGATGCCCCGGTAGGTTTCCAGGATATTCCCGCGGAAGCGGGCAATTCCAGGCAGTTCGTAGGCAAAATCAAGATCGTGAGTCATCTCGAACTGGGTACGCTGTTCCTCGTTGAGGATTTCGAAGAGAATCGCCTTGGCTTGGTCGTTGGTCAGGGGCGGATAGTTGAGCTTCTCTATGTCGCCGTGCTGGCGAAGAATGGGGGGCGCCCCGCTGGAAATATGCAGGTCGCTGGCGCCCTGCTGCTTCATCAACTTGAAGAGACCGTCGATCTTGGCCATAAGCGACTCCTTGTAGCGAGATGAACACGCCGTGCGTGAAAATCTTCCCGCACATCTCCGTGAATCCTAGCAAGAATCCAGCCGGAATCGGCACGGCCAGGCCTCGATTCGTCATCATAGCACCAATCAGGGAAATCCTCAGTGGAAAAGTCCGTAACCGCCCGGCGATCCTCGGCCTGCCGTCCCGACGGAAAAGCACGAACACCGCGAAAAGAAAGGCAGCCGGCCAGTTTCCCCGCCTACATTTGTCGGCCAGATCCCCGCCGAATGGCGGAGTCCATTTGACCTCGGCGGCAACTTCGCGTATCCTCCCCCCTTTCAAAAGACCAGGATGCGCGCATCCGCATCAAACCATCGAGACCATGAAACAGCCCTGCGGCACCGGACGTGCGGCGGGCGGGAGAAGACCATGAGTAAAGGACTGGGGCTTCTGTCCGGCGGACTGGACAGCATCCTGGCCGCCCTGGCGCTACGCCGCCAGGGGGTCGAAATCGCCTGCGTCGCCTTCGTTACCCCCTTCTTCGGCGCCGAAAGGTCCCTGAAGACCGCGCAGATGCTCGATTTTCCTTTGCAAATCCGCGACATCAGCGAAATCCATCTGGCGATGCTCAAGTCTCCCCGCTACGGCTACGGCAAAAACATGAACCCCTGCATCGACTGTCATGCCCTGATGTACCGCCTCGCCGGCGACATCATGGAAGAAAAGGGTTTCGACTTTCTCTTTTCCGGCGAGGTCCTGGGACAGCGCCCAATGAGCCAGAACCTTTCCGCCCTGCGGGCGGTGGCCAACCATTCCGGCTACCCGAAACGGATCCTGCGCCCCCTCTCCGCCCGGTTGCTGCCCATCACAGCCATGGAGGACGAAGGGTTGGTCGACCGCGAACGACTGCTCGACATCCAAGGGCGTTCCCGCCGCCGGCAGCAGGAACTGGCCACCGAGTGGGGCATCGTCGACTACCCCTCCTCCGGCGGCGGTTGTCTGCTCACCGAATCTTCCTTTTCCGGGCGCCTACGCGATCTCTTCGTCCATCGCCCCGAAGCCGACGTCACCGACGTGGAACTGCTCAAGGTCGGCCGCCAGTTCCGCCTCTCCCCCAAAGCCCAACTCGCCGTCGGTCGCAACCAGAGCGACAACGAAGCAATCAAGCGCCTGGTCCGGCCGAGCGATACCCTGATCCGCGCCGACAACTTCTCCGGTCCTTTGGGGCTGGTCAGCGGCGACGCCGGGGCCGAGGAACTGGCGGCGGCCGGCGCCATCGTTGTCGCCTACGGCAAAGGGCGCGACAAGACAACGGTTCGTGTCCTGCTGCAACAGGCGCAACGGAAATGGACCATCGACGTTCCCCCCATGCCCCAGGTGGCCATCAGCCGGATGCAGATCATCTGAAGCATCCCGAGCGTCAAATCACGAGGGGCGGTCCCATGGGACCGCCCCTCATTTTTTTCATACAGCGCCGAACGGGGAAAAATCAGGTTCTCGGACCGGCCTGCGTGAAGTCGAAGTCGTCGCCGTCCTTGATGTACTTCTTGAAATTCTCAATGAACATACCGGCCAGTTTATGCGCACTCTTGTCAAAGGCTTCGACATCGAGCCAGGCGTTGCGGGGGTTGAGCAGGGCACTGTCGACGCCGGGCAGGCTTTTCGGGATGTGCAGGCAGAACCAGCGGGTCTGCTCGAACTCGGCCTTTTCGATGCTGCCGTCAAGAATGGCGTTGACGCAGGCGCGGGTCGCCTTGATGCTCATGCGCTTTCCGACGCCGTAGCCGCCACCGACCCAACCGGTATTGACGAGGTAGGCGTTGACCCCGTGCTTTTCCATCTTCTCGCCGAGCAGCTTGGCATAGACGGTCGGATGCAGGGGCAGGAAAGCCTCACCAAAGCAGGCCGAAAAGGTGGCCTGGGGCTCGGTGACGCCATGCTCGGTACCGGCGACCTTGGCGGTGTAGCCGGAAAGGAAGTAGTACATGGCCTGCTCCTTGGTCAGCTTGGAGACCGGGGGGAGCACGCCGAAGGCGTCGCAGGTCAGGAAAATGATGTTCTTGGGATGGCCGGCCTTGAGGCTCGCCTCGTGGCTCTCGATGTGCTCGATGGGGTAGGAAACCCGGGTGTTCTCGGTCTTGGCGCGGCTGTCGAAGTCGATGACGCCGTCGTCGTCCGCGACGACATTTTCGAGCAGGGCGTTGCGCTGGATGGCGTTATAGATTTCCGGCTCGCTCTCGGCGCTGAGATTGATGCACTTGGCGTAGCAGCCCCCTTCAAAGTTGAAGATGCCGTCGTCGTCCCAGCCGTGCTCGTCGTCGCCGATGAGTTTGCGGGTGGCGTCGGTCGACAGGGTGGTCTTCCCGGTGCCGGAGAGACCGAAGAAGAGAGCGACATCCCCCTTTTTGCCGACGTTGGCCGAGCAGTGCATGGAGAGAATCCCCTGCAGAGGCAGCCAGTAGTTCATCATGGTGAAGATGCCCTTTTTCATTTCGCCGCCGTACCAGGTGCCGCCGATGATGGCGACGTTCTTCTCGATATTGAAGACGACGAAGACCTCGGAGTTGAGGCCATGCCGCTCCCAGTTTTTGTTCACCAGATTGCTGGCGTTGTAAACGGTGAAGTTGGGAGCGAAGGTGGCGAGATCGGCTGCGGAGGGGCGGATAAACATATTCTTGACGAAGTGCGACTGCCAAGCGAATTCGGTGACGAAGCGCACCGATTTACGGGTTCTTTCGTTGGAACCGCAGAAGCCGTCGGTGACGTAGATATCCTTGCCGGAAAGGTAGTCGATGACCTCGGCATAAAGCTCGTCGAAAACCTCGGGGGCCATGGCGACGTTGACCTTGCCCCAGGCGAGATTGCCGAAGGAAGGCTGCTGGTGGACAAAATATTTGTCCTTGGGCGAGCGTCCGGTGAACTTGCCGGTGTCGACCATCATGGTGCCATTGGCGGAGACCCGTCCCTCGCGATTGGCGGATTCATGTTCGAAAAGCTCGTCATAGCCAAGATTGTGATAGACCTTGCCGGTGCTTTTCAGTCCCAGGTCCTGGGCGGTGACCGCACTTGCCTTGCTCATGCTTTCTTCTCCCGTGGGTGTTCGACTGAACACGATGAGTTGGAACCACCATCCGGCAAAGGGCATCCTCACGACCATACATAACTTCTTGCCGGAATGGGCACTTTTAACAAATTTAAGCATAAAAAAGATAAAAAGTTTCAATAAACTTATCCCATCGTCTATCTTTTCGGGGAAGAGCCGTTCTTGGCTCCTCCCTCTCTGATTTCCCCGCTATACTTGAAAAAAAACGAATCCCCGGGAGTCCCCCGTGCCCCTTATCGACATCTCCGTCCCCCTGTCGGAAAGCCTCCCCGCCTTCCCCGGCGACCCGGCCATCCGTTTGGAATGCTCCGGCATTGCCGCCAAACCCTTTCATTCGACCCGACTTTCCCTGGGGAGTCACGCCGGTACCCATACCGACCACCCAGCAAAGGCCGAGCAGCCATTCGAGGGAGATGGCGTCAACGGCGCCCCTTGCCGGGCGGTGCTGCGCCCCCTTCCCTGCTGAAAAATCTCCCATCCTACACAGCGCCGTGCGGCGTGGTATACTGCCTAGTAAAACCGCGTTTTTCAGCGAAAGGAGCGCGCATATGACCAAAGACAGCAGAAAATTCGGGATCGGCGACAAACGGGGACGGAGCCGGAGCAGCGAAGATCCCTACCTCGCCGAGGAAGGGCTCAAGGATCCTTCCCTGTGCCGGATTTGCGGAGCGGTCTATCACAACAAACGCTGGACCTTCGATCCGGAAACCTACGCCCGGCTGGAGGCCAGCGGCGAAGCAAACTGGGTCACCTGCCCGGCCTGCCGGAAGAAAGCCGAAGGCTACGCCGAGGGGGTAGTCGTCTTGCGCGGTGACTATCTGTGGGAGCACGAGGACGAAATCTACAATCTGCTGAAGAACGAAGAAGCCCGGGCCATGGATAAAAACCCGCTGGAACGGATCATCCGCATGGCACGCGAGAACGGCGACCTGGTCATCGAAACCACCGAAGAAAAACTTGCCGAACATTTCGGCCGCGCCCTGCACAAGGCCCATCAGGGGGACTTGCGGGTTTCCTGGAGCGACGACCACGACGTCTGTCGGGTTTTCTGGGAACGGACGGTCTGAGGAATGGGGGCCTTCCGCCTGCTGGCGCACACCGCCGACATGGGAATCGCGGCCACCGGGGACTCCCTCGCGGAACTGTTCGTTGCCGCCGCGAACGGGCTGACAGAGATCATCTTCGACGACGTTGCGGTCGACTCCCGGCAAAGCGCGCCGGTTTCCCTCGCCGGTGGCGATTCCGGCGAACTTCTGGTCGCCTGGCTCGGAGAAATCCTCTACCTCTTCGAGGTGCACGGCTTGGTTCCGGCGGAATTCGTGATCCATGAAATCAGCGAGAAGACCCTGCGCGGTGAGGTACGCGGCGAGCCCTTCGACCCGGAACGCCACCCGGTCGCGCGGGAAGTGAAGGCCGTCACCTACCACCAGCTTTCTGTCGAAGGGAACGACCAGGGCTGGCAGGCCAGGGTTTACGTCGATCTGTAAAAGCAAAGCATCCTCGCGCCCACTCCTCACAGGCGCTAACGTTTGTGGAGAACGCAGAGAAAACCTTGAGATTATGTCTTTACTCCGCGGCCTCTGTGTGCTCAAGTGAGCGAAACGAACGGGCGCGAGGCCGATTTTCTTTCTTGTAGCGGAACTCCTTCCATGACCGTCAAACTTGAGAAAATCGACGACATCCGCTGGCGCATCCCCAGAGAGGGAGCAATGCGCACGGAGGGGCTGGTCTTCGCCAACGCCCGGATGATCGCCGCCCTGCAACAGGAGCAGGCGCTGGAGCAGGTGCGCAACGTCGCTACCCTGCCCGGGATCGTGGGGCCGTCCCTGGCCATGCCCGACATCCACTGGGGTTACGGTTTTCCCATCGGTGGGGTGGCGGCTTTCGATGCCGACGAGGGAGTTGTCTCCCCCGGCGGCGTCGGCTACGACATCAACTGCGGCGTGCGCCTGTTGCGCAGCGCCCTGGTCGCCGCCGAAATCCGACCGGTGTTGGGGCAGTTGGCCGATACCCTCTTTCGTAATGTGCCGGCCGGGGTCGGTTCCGAACGGCGCGACCTGAAGGTCTCCCTGGCCGAACAGCGCCGGGTGCTGGAACGGGGTGCGGCCTGGGCCATCGCCCAAGGCTACGGCGAAGCCGAGGATCTGCGCCATATCGAAGATGGCGGGACGCTGCCCGGCGCCGATCCCGAACTGATCTCGGAGCGGGCCATGGAGCGGGGGCGCGCCCAACTCGGCACCTTGGGCAGCGGCAATCATTTTCTCGAAGTCCAGAAAGTGGAGGAGATTTTCGACAGCAAGGCGGCCAATGTTCTCGGCCTCTTCGCCGGGCAGGTGACGGTGAGCATCCATACCGGCAGTCGCGGCCTCGGCTATCAGGTCTGCGACGATTTTCTCAAGCGCATGCTCCAGGCCAGCCGCAAGTACGGCATCGAACTCCCCGACCGTCAGCTCTGTTGTGCCCCCCTGACCAGTCCAGAAGGGCGGGACTATCTGGCGGCCATGGCCGGCGCCGCCAATTTTGCCTTCGCCAACCGCCAGATCATCACCGCCTGGGTGCGGGAATCCTTCGAGCAGGTTCTCGGCCTGGCGCCAGCGCAACTGCGGCTGGCGCTGATCTACGATGTCTGCCACAACATCGCCAAATGGGAAACCCATACGGTGGACGGCCGGGCGCGGCGGCTCTGTGTGCACCGCAAGGGAGCGACCCGGGCCTTCCCGCCGGGACACCCGGACACCCCCGAAGCCTACCGCGCCGTCGGTCAGCCCGTGCTGATCCCCGGCGACATGGGGCGCTATTCCTACGTACTGGTCGGAACGGCAGGGGCGATGGCGGAAACCTTCGGCTCGACCTGTCACGGCGCCGGCCGCCTGCTCTCCCGGCATGGAGCAAAGAAGGTCGCGCGCGGTCGGCACATCGAAGCGGAACTGGCTGAGCGGGGGATTCTCATCCGCGCCGCCGGCCGGGCAACGGTAGCCGAAGAGATTCCCGAAGCCTACAAGGATGTCGCCAAGGTGGTCGACGTTGTGCGGCGCGCCGGGCTCGGCAAGATTGTTGCTCGGCTGCGGCCGCTGGCGGTGATCAAGGGCTGACGGCTGAGGGAAAAACATCCCAAGGCGCCTCAGATTTCAGGTATCGTTCCCAACGCCGCAGGGGGTAACTAGCGCTTTTCCGAAAGACGCGCCCGCTGTCTTTCGGTTATGGTTTATCGGTCCGCAAGGATGCCGATCATTTTCAAGGAGGTTCCCATGAAGGTCTTTGTCACAGGCGGCACCGGCTTCATTGGCCAGGAGGTGCTCAAACAGCTCTTCGCGGCCGGGCACGAGGTCCGCGCCTTGGTCCGCGCCGGAAGCGAAAACAAACTGCCGATCCATCCCGGACTCGACCTCCGCCGGGGAGACGCCGTCGATCCCGCGTCCCTCGCCGGAGCCCTGGCCGGCTGCGACGCAACCATCCACTTGGTCGGAATCATCCGTGAAATTCCGGCCAAGGGGATCACCTTTGAGAAACTGCATGTCGAGACGACCCGCAACCTTCTCGAAGCCGCGCAAAGCCAGGGCGTGCGCCGCTATCTGCAGATGAGCGCCAACGGCACCCGGGAAGACGCCACCACCCCCTACCATCAGAGTAAGTGGCAAGCCGAAAAACTGGTGCGCGCATCGCAGCTCGACTGGACCATCTTCCGACCCTCGCTGACCTTCGGCGCCAAGGGAGAATTCGTGCACATGCTCGCCGACCTGGTACGCAAACTGCCGGTCGTACCGGTCTTCGGCGACGGCCAATATCGCATGAGCCCGGTAGCGGTGGAGGATGTGGCGGCGAGCTTCGTCGCCGCCCTGGCACAGCCGGAAAGCATCGGCCAAACCTACTGCTGCTGCGGCCCCGCTAGCCTGAGTTACGACGAACTTCTCGACGCCTTCGGCGCCGCTCTCGGCAAGGGCAAAGTGCTCAAGCTGCATCAACCCCTGTGCCTGATGAAGCCGCTGGTCAATCTCCTCGAAGCCGTGCCGCGCTTCCCCATTACCTCGGGGCAGCTGACCATGCTCCTCGAAGGGAATGTCTGCGACCCGAAAAACTGGAGTGAGACCTTCGGCATCACCCCCCGGGACATCAAGGAAGATCTGCGCGCCATCTTCGCATCCTGATTCGCACCAACAAGAAACCCTTCTCCAGGATAGGAAAAGGGTTCGAAAAAAGAGGCAAGGGCCGTCGTCGGAGCTATCCGGCGGCGGCCGCTTTTTTTCTCTGGATGTCCTTATACTGGGCAATGCCGGCGCGCAGGGCACTGGCGGCGAGATTCGAACAGTGCATCTTTGCGTCGGGCAGGCCATCGAGAGCGGCGGCGATATTCTCCTCGGTCACCTCGACCAGAACCTCATCAAGGCTCTTGCCGATAGCCATTTCGCTCGCCATCGACGAGGTGGCAATGGCGGCGCCGCAGCCGTAGATCTTGTACTTCATGTCGGTGATGCGGTCATCCTCGATCTTGAGAAAAATCAGCAGGCCGTCGCCACAGTTGGGATCACCGACCTGGACCACGACATTGGCATCCTCGATGATTCCCACGTTGCGGGGGTTGGCGAAATGGTCCATGACCTTGGCCGTGTACATGCAGCCTCCTTCTTTGTCCTAACTGCTCTCAGGGTGTCAGTTTCTTCTCTTCTTCAGCAGCGACCCGGGCCTGCTGGATATTGCCTCCATCCAGTTCGGCCAGCAGGCGTACCGCCTCAGCTTGGAAAGCGACGAGATTTTTCTTCGATACCGGATCAGCGGTGGTCGACTTGACCGTCGTCGGATTGATCGGCCGGCCGTTCTTGAACATGCGGAAATCAAGGTGAGGTCCAGTGGCGATGCCGGTACTGCCGACATAGCCGATCAGATCTCCCTGCTTGAGCCGTTTGCCCACTTTCAACCCCTTGGCGAACTTGCTCAGGTGGATATAGGTCGTTTCATAGCCGTTGGCGTGACGCACCCGAACCAGGTTGCCGTTGGAGCGATCATAGCTCTTTTTAACCACGCTGCCGTCGGCCACGGTGCGTACCGGGGTACCGGTGGGAGCAGCGTAATCGATGGCCAGATGCGGACGCCAGACCCGCAACACGGGATGAAAGCGTTTCTTCGTAAAACCGGAAGAAATCCGGGAAAAATTGAGGGGCGCCTTGAGAAAGGCCTTGCGCATCCCCTGGCCGTCGGGAGTGTAGTACTGAGGCGGGTTGTCACCATCCTGAAAGAGAATCGCCTGATAGGATCTCCCCTGGTTGTTGAACTCGGCGGCAAGGATTCGTCCGTAGCCGGCGGCCTGCCCATCGCGGTAGCGCTTCTCCACCAACGCAGAAAAGGCATCCCCTTCCTTGATGTCACGGATGAAGTCGATATCCCAGGCGAAAATGTCGGCCAAAGCAACCGCCAGTTCGGCGCTTTCGTTACTTTCAGCCACCGCTTCGAAGAGGCTGGAGGAGATTGTACCCTGAAGGGTTTCGGTCTGCACCGTATACGGAATGGGCACCCGATCGACGTCGCAGCCCTCCCCTTCGCAGCGGATACTCAACTGGTGATCCCGATCGATGTCGTAGATGAAACTGACCAGGCTGTCATCCTGCAAGGCCAGAGAATAAGACTGGCCGGCCCGCAACTGGGAAAGAGGAAAGACCTTGCGGCTGCGCGCGGCCAGATCGCTGATCTGCTGCGGGGAGAGATATTCCCGCAACAGGGAACTGAAGGTTTCCCCGGGCTGAACGACCCCATCCAGAGCCAGATCCCGGGGAACGTCATCGGCTTGGGCCTCTTCACTCTCCGCCGCCTCGGCCACCGAGCCTGCGTCGCTCTCCGTCTCGACCGCAGCGGTTTCTTCCGGCGAGGCTGAAGGCTCGTATTCCGGCCCCCAAAACAGCAAAAAGGCGAGAACCGCCAGCACCGACAGCGCAACCAGCGCTTGCCGGCGACGGCGACGCCGTCGTCGGATATCCGGAAAAATAAAGCGATGTTTCATGGACATAATAGCGTCTCCCGAAAGGGTTGGGTTGCCGCGCCGTTTTCGGCGCGGCAACCTGCCTGACCGGCAAGATGGCTATTACTACCCTATTTTCCCGGGCTTTTCCAGAGCAATCGCCCTTCTAAACAAAAAAACCCTGTTATCCCGAGTAGATAACCATAACCATCAGGACTTCACCGCAGCCGAGATTTTGCCGACAATGGCCTCGATCGCCTCGGCGGTGGGATTGACCCGCCCCTGCGCGACAAAGGGATTACCCTGATCACCGTCCCGCATCAGCAGGGGATCGAGGGGAATCCGCCCGAGGAAGGGAACGCCCATTTCCGCACAGAGATCAACCCCGCCGTCGACGGAGAAGAGTTCCTCGACCTTGCCGCAATGGGGACAGGCATAGCCGCTCATGTTCTCCACCAGGCCGATGATCGGCGCCCCCACCGCCCGACAAAAGCTGATTGAGCGGCGCACATCGGCGATCGCCACCTGCTGCGGCGTGGTCACCACCACCACCTTGGCGTCCGGCTGCAGCCGTTGCAGCACCGACAGGGGCTCGTCCCCCGTTCCCGGCGGGCAGTCGACGATCAGAAAATCCCGCTCCCCCCAATTGACTTCGCGCATGAGCTGCTCGATCACCCCGGACTTGCGCGGCCCGCGCCAGATCACCGGATCGTTGCGACTCTCAACGAGAAAACCGACGGACATCACCCCCAGCTTGTCGCTCCAGGGGACCGGTTGCAACACCCCATTCTCGAAGCCCGGGACCACCCCCGCAAGTTTGAGCAGATGGGGAACGCTCGGCCCATGCACATCCACGTCGAGCAGGCCGACCTTGAACCCCGCCAGGGAGAGCCCTACCGCCAGATTCGTTGCCACGGTACTCTTGCCGACTCCGCCCTTGCCCGACAAAACCACGATCTTATGTTTGATGCCGCTCAGGTTAGCGGTCAGTTTATCCTGATTCGGACAAGACGCCGAGGCGGCGCCGCCACACGCACTCCCACTCATTTCTTATTTTCTCCTTTGACTTTGATTTTTGCGTGCGAAACGAAATTTTCCTTCTGACCCAATCAGTGGCCACCGCCGCCGCACAGGTCACTGTCGGCAATGGGGCGTACCTGATTGTTCTGGTAGGCGGCAATCACCTCGCCAACCGTAGTGCCCGGCCCGACCAGCACTTCGATCCCGGCTTGGGCGAAGCCGATGCGCGGCCGCATGCCGATACCGGCCACCACCAGGGAAGTCGCGCCGGCCTGCTGGAGGATCTGCACCGGCACCAGGCACCCCCCCTCGGCGTGCTCGACGTTGGGCACCGTGCGTACCGACTGTACTTCACCGTTGCTCATGGTCACCAGGGTAAAAAGATCGCAACGCCCAAAATGCCCGGAGCGGTTGGCCTCCAGGCCGCCGGGATACATGGAAGGGATGGCGATGACTTCGACATTATTCATGAAACATTCTCCTTTTTCGGATGCCCAACGAGGGCGAGATGAGGTGGATTTGCCGGTACCGGCGCTAGCGCCGGTACCGGACAAGAATCAGGAGCCGCCGGTCGCCGACGCGGCATCGGCTTCCACCAGCTTGCCGTCCCGGTAAGCTTGCAGAGTCTCCGACACGGTACCGCTGGCGCCATGCATGATTTTGATTCCTGCCGCATTCAGGGTCTGATAGGCCTTAGGACCGGTAACGCCGGTGATCAGGACGTTGGCGCCGCGCTCGGCGACAAGCCTGGACGCCTGAACCCCCGCTCCCTGGACGGCGTTACGGGCGGCGGAATTCTCCAGAGCTTCCCAAGTCTGGCTGCTCTCGTCGTAGAAGAGCATCCAGTAGGCACGACCGAACCGCTGGTCCACCGGGCTCTCGGGGGTCGATCCCTGGGCAGTGATGGCAATCTTCATGATTTTTCTCCTTGCTGGTCCCGGCACGAGCAGGGCTTGGGCGCCAGGCGGCGCACGGGACAGGAATGGTTCTCTTCGCCGGTCGGGGTCAGGCTGCCTAGGGGTTCGCAACCGCCGGCAAGCCAGGCGCGCACCACCTCTTCTACTTCACCGCGAAATCCCCAGTGGATTTCGACCCCTTCCGAAACCAGGGCAATCTGAAAACGGGGATGAATACCGCCGCACAGGACCGCGTCCACCCCCTCCCGAACCAGCCATCGCACCACAGGCGGATCGCTGTAGAGATCCCAGAGGCGGGGTTGCAGCTGCTGCAACGACCGGCTCACCGGATCGATCTCGGCAAAGAAAAACTCCCGGGCCTGCCCGAAGCGGGGCATGATCCGGCTGCCATAGGCAGGGATGGCAATACGCACAGGTTGTCCAGAAGCGGCATTCGAATTCATACCACCATCTAATTCAAATAACATGCCTTTATTTTTGAAACTTCGAAAAAAAATTATTTTGTATAAATAACAGATAGTTAAAAATGAGAAGTTGGGGATTGAGCAGATCGGTTGAAATGAAACCTGTTGCATTCGCAACAATCATATCTGGCAAAATGGCCTAAATATCCTATTTTATCTAAATAAAAACCAAATAATAGCTGGCAACAATCTCTGCAACATATACAACATGTGCAACACCTGCTTGGCAGTCACCGACGGGGCATCTCGAGAAACGATTCTCCCGACAATCCCGGCGGATTTCCTCCAGAACCGCCTCGGCATCTTCCGTATCCGCCAAGCGCGTGATCACGCCGGCGTTACCCAGAACAAATCCTGGCCCCTTGCCGCTGAGCACCACCAGTTTTCCCACCTCATACAGACCGTAGGGGAAGTTGCGGCTGGAACGCCCGGCGATGCGAATGCCGACCCACACCACCAAGACGGAAAAAACGTCGGTAGCGGAATGAAGGGTATCGGCACGCAGCACCAAACTCCCCGAAAAGAGAGCCTATTCCACCTTGATCGCGACCAGCAGAAGGTTGACGGCCAGGGACTGGAGAGCGATCTTCTCGGAAAAATTCACAGCTCAGTATCCCATCAGATATGCGACTCCTCCCACCAGCATACCGACCACCAAGTTGACCCCCTTGACCTGAAAGAAATCCCAGCGGGACTCGGCCAGTAGGGGAAGCATGCCGTGCCCGTCCTGAACGATGGAACTGGTCAGCAACACACTGAACGGGATAACCCCCTGGCTGTAAAGGGTGACGAAGATCAGGTGCGGTCCCGACTCGGGAATCAGGCCGACCAAACCGGCAACGGCCAGCAGCCAGAGGGGGTTGGCGGCAACCCAGTTCCCTAGGTCGAGAGGCCCGAGAAGCAGGTGCATGGCGAGCAGGGCGCCGAAGGTCCAGAGAAAGATGCGCGGTGCGTGGACCCGGGCGACATGGCGCCAGAGGTGTTCTTCGAGAAAATGATCGGGGACGGTGGTGACGATGAAAAGTCCGGTCAGGGTCGTTAGCAGCAGGGTCAGACGTATCCAGTTCCACGCCGGCGGCCCCACCCAGCCCACCGCCAGACTCAGGGAAAACAGCGCTAGGGTCAGCATCAGCACCCCCCGGGCCAGGGAGCAGTGCCGCCACTGGCTGAGAATCTCCTCCCGGGAAAAGCAGTAACAGCGTTCCGAGGAATGATAAGCGATGCCGGGACCGTCGAGCGGGCAAACCACCTTGCGCTCCGTCACCAGCAGGTCTGTAAAAAGACCCGCCGCCAACCCGATCAGAAGCAGCACCGTGAAGAGACCAAGGGCGGTCTGCGGCATAAGGGTAAGCATAACGAAGGATTCGTCGCCGCTGGTGGCAACCATCGCCGCGACCACGGCTCCCAAGGAAACGACCCGGTGGGAATAGAGGGAGACCACGGCGAAAGCGCCCAGGCAACCGGGGGTGGCGCCGAGAAATGATGCCAGCAGATACTGGCGCCAGCGGCTACCGCGCAACCCTTCCTGCCAGACCCCGCGGGTCAGAATGTTGAGATATTCGATGACCAGCATCATGACAAAAACGAAACCGCTGATCATCAGGGCATGCAGAAAACTGTCCTGAAAGGTTTGCAGCATGGGCACCTCGAAGGGGAATCAGGGCTGTCGCGCCTTTTTCAGCCAGCGCCAGAGGGTCGTACGGTTCACTCCCAGTTCCTGCGCGGCGCGGGTGTGATTACCGCCGTGCCGCCGCAGCACTTCCTCCAGCGACGATGGCGGGACAGGCGCTCCGGCGGACATAACGGGGGAAGGCGAGGGGGCGACTTCGGGAAATAGGCCGACATCAAGCCACTCGCCGCGACCGAGGATCACCCCCCGCTCCACCAAATTGAGCAGTTCCCGCACGTTCCCGGGATAGTCATGGTCGAGGAGCAGGCGCAGGGCATCGGGGGTGAAACCACGCAACTTCTTGCCGTAGGCACGGTTGAAGCGGTCTAGGGCCATCTCCAGCAGCAGGGGGATGTCCTCGCGCCGTTCTCTTAAGGGGGGGATGGAGAGCTTGACCACGTTGACCCGGAAAAAGAGATCGCGTCGGAAACTCCCTTCGGCCACCATCCCCTCCAGATCGCGATGAGTCGCGGCGATAAAGCGGACATCGGCAAGGCGCGGCCGCCGGGCGCCGAGGGGCTGGTACTCGCGGTTTTCCAACACCCGCAGCAGCTTGACCTGCAAAGCGAGGGGCAGATCCCCGATTTCATCGAGAAACAGGGTCCCTTTTTCCGCCTGTTCCAGGCGCCCGGGGCGATCAGCCACCGCGCCGGTGTAAGCCCCCTTTTTCGCCCCGAAGATTTCCGCTTCGAGGAGGGGCTCAGGGAGCGCACCGCAGTTTACCGTAACCAGCGGCCCCTCGCGCCGGGGACTGAGATCGTGCAGGGCGCGGGCAAAGAGTTCCTTGCCGCTGCCGCTTTCGCCGTGCAAAAGCACCGTCGCACCGCTCGCCGCGACATCGGGCAGCACGTCAAAGAGCCGACGCATGGCGGGGTGGCGGCTGACAAGATCATGAAAGGTATACTTCTTTTCGACCTCCCGCTGCAGAGCGCGCAGCCGGGAAAGATCGCGGAAGGTCTCGACCCCGCCGACAGGACGGCCGGACTCATCCCGCAGGACCGAGGCGCTGACCGAGATGGGAATCTCACGATTGTCCCGGTCGAGGATGTCGACCTCGCGGTTGATCACGTCCGCGCCGCCGGTCATCGCCTCGCGTACTGGGCAATCGCTGAAACAGACGCTGCTGCGGAAGATTTCGCAGCAGCGTTGGCCCAAGGCCTCAGCGCGGGTAAAGCCGGTGATCTCCTCGGCAGCCCGGTTGAACCAGGTGATGCGCATTTCATCGTCGACGGTGAAGACGCCGTCGGCGACGCTGTCGAGAATGGTGGCGAGATGGGCGGGATTATCTGTGGGCTTCTCCGTCATCGGAACCTTCCTCCCCGGCCAGGGTCTCGCTCCAAGGGGCGATATGCAGGGCGGAGCCGCCGACCAGGGCGGCGACGACCTTGCGCCGACCTCGGGAAGTCAGACGCTGCACCGTCCCCCGAGAAACCCCCATGCGCTCGCCGGCTGCCTCCTGGCTGAGGCCATCGAGATCGCAGAGGCGCAGCGCCTCCAGCTCGTCACGCCCGAGGTCAATGCGCAGCAACTCGGAACGGGGAATGCCGACCGGCTTGAAGACCAGACTTCCGGGCGCCCGATGGGGGCAACAGAGGCGGGGCTTGAGGGGGCGAGGCGACATGCAGCTTCTCCTAACGGCCGGGAAACCGGAAGCAATGGCTGTCCTCCGGAGAGACCTTCCTATTAATAGCGCTTAGACGATAAAGACCAAGCATGGGCTGCCGCCCGGGCCGAAGCTTTCCCTGGAGCCGGTTCGAAAATACGCGGTACCAGGCGGATATACCAAGCCGCTGCCTGGATCTGGATGACGTAGACAAGGGCGAGGAGCCGGGCGACGGTCGGCCCTTCCTTGCCGAAGACAATCATGACCCTGGCCATAATGTCCCGGTGGTGAGTGCTGAGGCCGTTCTTAATGGCCGCATTTTCGAGATCGGCGACAAAACTTCCGAGGTGTTTCGAGAAATGGACCCGGCAGATTTCCGCTGGACTCATCAAGTCGTTCCCTTGGGCTGATTTGTGCATATGCACAATATGGCCGCATACATTCAATTGTCAATATATATTTTCTTCGCCATCAAAAAAGCCTGCTCCCCTTCTTTCCTTTTCCCGTCCCCTCCCCTATAATGCCGCGACCAAGGAGCCCTCTTCTCATGAATCAAAGCTTTACTGCCGAAGTCTGCCTTTTGTTGCGCCACGCCATCGCGACGGCGGGAGGCAACGAAGTTTTCTTTCTCGGCCGTACCGACAGCGAAAGGCGCGTCTGCGATGCCGAGGTCCTCGCCCGGGGCAACGCCGAAGCAGTTCCGGCCATCCTCCAGGTCTGCCGCCACGGCGACGTGGTCATCCACAACCACCCCTCGGGACAACTCCAGCCCTCCCGGGCCGATATCGAAGTCGCCGGGCGGCTGGGCGAGCTGGGGGTCGGCTTCCTGATTGTGGACAACCCTGTGGAAAATGTGTACAGGGTCGTGGAACCTTTCGCCCCTCACCGGGAAGCGGGGGTGACACCGGAACGCATCGCCGCGCTTCTCGGTCCACAAGGACTGGTGGCCCGCACCCTGCCCGATTACGAAGAACGTCCGGAACAGCTGCGCATGGCCTTTGCCGTGGGCGAAGCCTTCAACCACGGCCGCCTGGCGGTGATCGAGGCCGGTACCGGCACCGGCAAAAGCCTCGCCTACCTGGTTCCGGCCATCCTCTGGGCGCTCGCCAACCGCGAGCGGGTCGTGGTCTCGACCAATACCATCAATCTTCAGGAACAACTGATCCGCAAAGATCTCCCCTTTCTGCGCCGCGCCACGAACCTGGAATTCCGCGCCGTTCTGGTCAAGGGGCGCGGCAATTACTTCTGCAAGCGCCGGGCGGAGACGGCCCGGCTGGAGCCGGGACTCTTCGAGGAGGAACTGAGCGGCGAGCTGCGCGCCCTCCTCGACTGGGCCGAACGCACCGGGGACGGCTCCCGGGAGGATCTCCCCTTTCTACCCAAGGAGCAGGTCTGGGACGAGGTCCGCTGCGAAATCGACCAGTGCGCCCGGGTCCGCTGCGCCCACTACGCCGGGTGTTTCTTTCATAAGGCCCGACGGCTGGCGGCCCAGGCCGACCTGCTGGTGGTCAACCACGCCCTCCTCCTCTCGGATCTGGCCTTGCGCATGGCCACCGACAACTACACCACCGCCGCCGTCCTTCCCCCCTTTGATCGCATCATCCTCGATGAAGCCCATCACCTGGAGGATGTCGCCACCAATTTCCTCGCCGCCCAAGTGACGCGCTTCTCCTTCACCCGCCAGCTCGGCAAATTGCGCCATCCGCGCAAACCGGAACGGGGTCTGCTGCCCCGCTTTCTCAACGCCTTGGCCCGGGAACTGCCGGAGAACGAGGATCGCCTCTACCGGGAAGTGCATGGCCGGGTCGAAGAACTGCTCGCCTCTTGCCATGCGCTTGGGGAGCAGGCCGTTTCCAATCTGGAAACGATTGGCGAAGAACTGGCGCGCAGCCTCGGCAAAACCATCGACCCGGGAGAGGCCCTCAAGCAGCGACTGGTTCCCACTTTCACCGCCACCTCCGCCTGGGCGGCGATCCGCACGCGCGTCCGCGAACTGATTCTCGCCGGCGACAGTCTCGCCCGCGCCTTGCGCGAACTGCTCAAACTCTGCGAAACCCTGCCCGAAACAACCCTGGAAAAGCTGCACGGCCAGCTCCTCGACCTGCGCGCACCGGCCGGCCGCCTGGAAGGAATCGCCGCCGATCTGCGCGCCTTTCTTGCCGAGGATCCGGAGACCTGCGCCTGGCTGGAGACGAGTCAGGGACGCATCGGCCGGGGCACCGGCATCGTCACCCGGTTGCACACCGCCCCTCTCTCCGTTGCCGGCGCTCTGAGACAGGGGGTGTATGATCGATACAAGACGGTGGTCATGACCAGCGCGACCCTGACCGTCGGAGAATCCTTCCGCTATTTCGAGGAGCGCGTCGGTCTTGACCGCAGTGAGCCGGGACGCCTCAGCGAGTTGCTGCTCGCCTCCCCCTTCGATTTCCCCCGCCAGGCGCTCCTCGCCATTCCCACCGACCTTCCCGAACCGGGACGTCCCGGTTACCCCGAACGGGTCCGGGATCTCACCGAAGAGGCGATCCTCGCCGCCGACGGCCGCAGCTTCGTGCTCTTCACCGCCTACTCCCTGTTACGGCGGGTGCACGGCGAACTGGCGCCGATCCTCGGCGCCCGGGGTTATCCTTGTCTGCGTCAGGGAGAAGACAGCCGGCATCGTCTGCTCAAGCTGTTCCGCGACGTCCCGGGAAGCGTCCTCTTCGGTACCGATTCCTTCTGGGAGGGGGTGGATGTGCCGGGGCGGGCGCTGGAACAGGTCATCATCACCCGGCTACCCTTCAAGGTGCCGACGGAACCGGTGCTGCAGGCGCGAGCCGAAGCCATTGAGGCGCAAGGCGGCGATGCGTTCATGGACTATACCGTCCCCCAGGCGGTGATTAAATTCAAACAAGGATTCGGGCGCCTGATCCGCCACCGCGACGACCGGGGGGTGGTGATGATTCTCGACACGCGGGTGGTGAAAAAGGGCTACGGCCGGATCTTCCTCCGCTCTCTGCCGGCGGCGCGCACCCTGGTGGCGCCAAGCGCGGAAGTCCTGGATGCCATGCGCGCATTCTTCCGAGACGGATCCGCCCCGTGAAAAAAGCGGGAATTCCGTCAGGGGTTCCCGCTTTCGCCGGTCTGAACAATGGGAAGGAAACGGGCTAGCCGATAAGATCCTCCATGATCTTGATGGCGGGGCAGATCCCCCGCGCTTTCTGCTCCTCACGCCAGCGGGCCGCCTCGCAGCGTTCGCCGGCAATGCGCCGCAGGGTTTCCCAGCGCTCCGGCGAGAATCCCGCAAATTCGTAACCCGCTGTTCCCATGTTCTGCTTTTGTTGGTACATCTCCCTCAACTCCTCGTCTTCTTGCCCCCGCTCCGGAAGGCGTGTCGTTTGCGGAAAAACCAGCCCTGATGACGCATGCATGAGAGGAAGCTAACACAGCCCCACGTTTCCCGCAACCGCAAAACAGCGGCTTATCCCAAGCCTGGCCACCCTTTGATGCCACCGCAAAAAGAGAAGATCCGACAAATAGTTTAAATCATTAGATTATTTGCAATTTTTTTCTTGCGCCGGGACGTGATCTATGGTATATTCCTTAACAATTCCAATGCTTTGCGAGGGA
>Ga0265295_1002058_pt1 | contig 33238 bp, 29 predicted proteins | sample Munlansysbiofilm_FD_192503 | JGI IMG/M metagenome (GOLD analysis project Ga0265295, IMG submission 192503) | Leachate microbial communities from a municipal landfill in Southern Ontario, Canada - Methane capture system biofilm | ecosystem: Engineered > Solid waste > Landfill > Unclassified ... | reverse complement strand
TGGGTTGGGATCGGGGTCGATGAATATATGTCGGTGATTGAAGGCAGCGTACAGTTTTATCTGCTCCGAAAGAAGCATGGCGTTGCCAAATACGTCACCGCTCATATCCCCAATACCTACCACGGTAAAGGGCTCGGTTTGGATATCTATGCCCATTTCACGGAAATGACGCTTTACATTGACCCAGGCTCCGCGCGCGGTGATCCCGAGTTTCTTATGATCGTAACCCTGGGAGCCGCCGCTAGCAAAGGCATCATCAAGCCAGTATCCATACTCAGCACTGATAGCGTTGGCGGTGTCAGAAAAAAGAGCAGTTCCCTTGTCTGCCGCCACCACCAAATATGGATCTTCTCCATCGTAGCAAACTAGATTTTTCGGCGTAACAATTTCTGCACCTTCGCGGTTATCGGTAAGGTCGAGCAGGGCACGAATAAAGGTCTGATATGCACGTTTTGATAGTTCAATCCCAGTGTTGCGATCCTCGAAGGGGGTTTTAACCACAAAGCCCCCTTTCGAACCCATGGGCACGATAAGGGTGTTTTTAGTCGTCTGGGTTTTTAACAAACCCAGGACTTCAGTGCGAAAATCGTCGGGCCGGTCCGACCAACGGATCCCACCGCGTGCCACTTTGCCGCCGCGCAAATGAATTCCTTCCATGCTTGCATTGTGAACATAAACCTCATACATGGGGCGCGGAGTTGGCATTTTTGCAATGCCGATAGAGCTTATTTTCAGGGAGATAAAGTAATCCTTCTGCGTGCGGCGAATAAAAAAGTTAGTGCGCACAGTGGAGTCTATGAGGTTGAACATGGTACGTAAAATACTATCATCGTTGACATTTTCAACCTCGGACAGGCTTTCAATTAACTCCTGACGCGCCGGGTGTAGTGCTTCTTCTTCACGTACCATCGGGTCAGCCCATTTCTCCTCAGGTTTAAAGCGCGCGGAAAAATAGCGATATAGTGCCATGGCGGCACGGGGGTTATTGATCAGTGCAAACGCCACGGTTCTCTTGGTAAATGCTGAACCTAGCTGGAAATAGTAGTTGTGGTAGGCGCGGAATACATCAACCTGTTGCCAGTCAAGACCAGCTCGAACCACCAGATGATTCAGATAGTCGTTTTCGGCTTGTTCAGCGCGCATGGCACGTAATGTTTCGATTAGGGCATCTTTGAGCTCAAACAGGTCGGCAGGAGCGGGAAGATGGTTCAGTACTCCAAAACTCTTGATGTATGCCTTGAATTCAGGCAACTGTACGCTGAAGTCAACTTCATCGGTGATAGTAAGATCAAGATTTACCAGCAGCGGCATCAGTTCGTTGAGGTAGTCCTGTTGAGTGTTATAAAACAGTAAGAAGCAGCGCGAATCGGAATGTTGAGGCCGCCACATGGTTATCTGCTCGCCCTTGTCAGCACGTAAGAGCTCCAGCATGTTTATGTCGTTCATACACATTCTAGGCGAGACTCGGTTGCGGTAGTTGATACAAAAGGCGCGGCGATATATCTGCCACAGCTCCATCCCTTTTGTGCTTCCGTTAAGGAGGATAAGTTCGCGCCGGAGTTTTTGTTCCCAACTGCGCATCCTTTCAGTCAGACGTTCGCTAAGCAGGGGCAGGTTTGGAGTTGAGTTGAGTTGAGCGCCATTGAGTTGAACCTGAACGATAAAGTGTTCAGCATCAAGATTCAGCACCCGCGAACTTATCACATCAGCATTGCACTGGCGTTTCAGATACGTTTCAATGGAGGGAAAATCGACGCTGGGGTTAAGGGAGTGCGGTACTATAAGAAGTAGATTCAAACGCCTGGAATCGTGATCAAGTAAAACGATTCTTACGCTTGAAGGATGAGAAAAAAGCAGTGAATTTATAATGGATTGCAATTGGTCTTGGTCTAAAAAAAACAACTCCGTGATGGGGAAAGCTGAAAGCAGGTCTTTAGTTTTAAGATAGTTGTAACTCTCAGGCGCGATGCCGAGACTTAACATAGCTTCTTTCACCTTGGCACGCAGCTCGTCAATCTCCAGAGATGAACTCCCGCGAGAATGCTTGGTATAGAGGCCGGCGATATCGTGAACTATATTTTCACCAGCACTGTTCTGACCGCGCAATGAGATGTAGGTCAGGAATTCGTTGCGCCATACCGGGCTGGACTTGGAGCTCTGGGTGACCGCCAATGCGTTGCTTTGGGTTATGCACGCCTGCGTATCCATATCGCACAGGGCGTAGTTATGGGGGAGGGTGAGGCGGTTGTGCGCTGGATCTGCGCCAATACCTAGTACGGTTTTTTCTACAGTTTGTGCTTCCGTTTGTGCGGCCGGTGCAGACTCAAGATTACTCGGGCGTAGCTGCCGGTAAGACAGGGGGACAAAGTTGTCTTTTACCAGCCAGTTCCAGAAGCTTCCATATCCGGCTTTGTCCGCCTGTGGTTGGAGTTGCTTCATGGTTTTATACAACGCATCGCGATCCGTTGCGACCTGAAGAACAGCAGCTAGTACCTGCTGGATTTTATCCAACATCCCTTCTGTGCCAGCCGCTCTTTCACTTTGCACAATCAGCAATGATTCGTTGGCACGCTCCAGTTTGGCATCCTGCAGAGTGATTATACTGGTACCACTGCGGGTAATTTTCAGACGCAGGTGGGTAATAACCTGCCAACACAAACGTTCACGGCGTAGTAACAGCAACAGGGAGTCGAGCAGAAAAGGCGCTTCATTGCAGCTACATACCAGAATCCCTTGATTCTGACTATTGATAGGGAGAAAACGGACATTGAGCTCTCCTTGACGTTGCCGGATTTGCTCCAGCATCTTCTGACACAGTGTTTTTAATTCAGTAGGCTCGAGCATGGCAAGGTCAGCCGGAACTGCATTGTCATGGAGCAGGTCGAGAAAGGCACTGAGCTGTTTAACTTCTGCGTCCGAGGATAATTCTGCGCCGAGTTGCTTTTGTGCCTGGATCAACTTATCACGAAACTGTTGCACTGCATCCTGCTGGTCTGCCGAAGTATTCACGTAATTGGCCCCTGTAATCTGATGATGTTAAATGGATTTCAGCTTTATTTTAACCCTGAATATGCGGGTGATTTTGTTTTCTGGTGCAGGTTACATGGTGCAGGGTATAATATTCGTTAAGTATGGAAAAGCAGAGCCCCAGAGTGTAAATTAGTGCGGCACTTTTTGCAAGAATGACCACAAATAAGTTGCTTAGACAGAAATAATCAGATTGAGGTGTTGCTAGGTGCTAATGGATAAACAACAAGAAAAGCAGGGGGTTCTGTGGGACGAGCAAGAACTTCAGGAGAAAAAACCAGACTTTAAAGCCTGGGTAAAAACCCATAAGTCTCCAGAGCTGTGGACGCTTACCTGGGAGCAATGTCTTGAGTTGTGCAAGTACGGTGGAACCCTGGTTTCCTGGGAAGGCCACATAATTGCTGGCAGAGATAGGCCCGTTGAGCGTGTAGGTGAAAAATATGTTAGGGATATGTACCTACATACGCTGAAATGTGCTCATGCGGCAGGTAAAGTGTTTGTGCCTGAGGTGCTGATAGCTGAGGCTAAAGCCCTAGGATTGGAGCCAGAGCATGGTACGAACATGGACTGAAGAGGTGTTGTAAAAGGGTATGGACTTGGTGGAGCGCGGCGGATTAGCGGTTGCGTTTTCGACGTGAATACGATATACAAAGCTCCGCACGCGCAATTAGCTCAGCTGGATAGAGCGCTAGCCTCCGGAGCTAGAGGTCGCAGGTTCGAATCCTGCATTGCGCACCAATAAAAAATCAGGCACTTGGCTTAATTAGCCAGTGCCTTTTTTGTTGATTGCGGGTCTTCTTTCTGGATCTCTTTATGCCTTTCAATGCGGGATATTTATTTGCTCGGACTTTTGTTGAGCTGCTTCTTCTTGATTTTCTCCAACAGGGTTGTGCGTTTTAAATTTAGCAGCTCTGCGGCTTCTTTCTTATTGCCGCCGGTCTTCATCAGAGCTTGCAAGATAAGGCGATCTTCAAATTCACTCACCTGAGTGTTGAAGTCCGTGTACCCACCGCTGTTGTCAGGAATTGGCGCCATATTGCTGGACGAGAGCAAATATTTTTCCGGCAGATCATCGGGGAACACGATTTTGCCGGTGTGCAGAATAGACAGGCGCTGTACCAGGTTTTCAAGTTCTCTGACGTTGCCCGGCCAAGGATATTGTTGTAAGCATTCAATTGTGCTTTGGGCAAAGCTAAACAAGGGACGTTTTTTGCTGCGGCAAAATCGTTGTGCAAAGGTATCGAGTAAAAGAGGAATATCATCGCGGCGCTGGTGCAGTGCCGGTATAAGCAACGGAACAACGTTGAGGCGGTAGTAGAGGTCCTCGCGGAACGTTCCCTCTTCTATAGCTACTTCGAGGTTGCGGTGGGTGGCCGCGACAATCCTGACATCTATCTTGACACTCTTTACACTTCCTACGGGTTCAAATTCTTTTTCTTGGATTACGCGGAGTATCTTGGCTTGGAGTAGCGGCTTCATGTCTCCAATTTCATCCAGAAACAAAGTTCCTCCCTCCGCATGGTGTAGGCGTCCTTTTTTATGTGCGGTAGCGCCGGTGAATGAACCTTTTATATGTCCGAATAGCTCACTTTCGAGGAGATCTTCAGGGATTGCAGCACAGTTGATGGGGACAAAATTATTGTGTCTTCTTGGACTGTTGTTGTGCACTGCTTTCGCAACTAACTCTTTGCCGGTGCCACTTTCGCCATGAATCAGAATTGTGCTGTCACTATCATTGGCTAGGAGTCGAATCATGTCAAAGAGTTGTTGCATCTTCGCGGTCTGGCCGATTATTTCCGGAAAATCGGGGACAATGTCCTGATGTTCAGAACTGTCCATGCTAAGGATTCTGTAATGTTGTTCTGCCCGTTGGATAATTTCAGCAGCTTCTGCACTATTGCTTGGAACATGCAGATAAAAATGTGCCCCGATCTGCAGTATTTCATTGATGGGCGCTTTGGTGTCCTGCGGAATTATAAGGATGATAACTGTATCAGGGGAGATTGTTTTTATCGATTTAAGCAGAGCTGCGAATTCGATGGTGTCTGCCCCTAAAGAACACAGGAACAGCTTTACTGCACCGCGACGTATAATGTCGCGAGCCTGCTCGGCAGTCTGCACCAGATGTAATCCGGCACCAAGCTGTTGGGTTAAAAACTCCAGCAACTGCGCCTCAACTGCATTATCGATATTCAGCAGAACGGATTCAGCCAATGATTTTTCACTCTACAAAGGGGTCTAGAATTTATTGCGGACTGCTTGAACTGACGACGTATTGTGGCGGTTTACAGGATTATTAGCAAGAATTTTTCAGATTCTGCTGCACCTTAGCCCGGATCTCGTCGGCAGTGGCAGGGGTAGGGATGATATCGTTGACCCCGTATTTGATCGCTTTTAAGACGGAGCTTCTAGTCCAAGTGGATCCGGCGACGATAAGGGGCTGGCTTGCCGGAGTCTCAGAGCGGATTTTTATGATCAAGGCAAAGGCGTCGTCATCAACTTTGTCAAGTATCAGCAGGGAGCCACATACTTCGTTTTGCCGCAGGGAGTTGAAACTCTCGTTAGCGGCTAGTGGCACTGGTTTGTGCCCACATTCCCCCAGAACCAAGGCATATGGCTCTGCGGAGGAGCTGTTTTGGTAGACAACGGCTACTACTGTTTCTTTGGGTGTTATCTCTTTTCCTGGGCTTTCAGGAGCTAGCGCTTGCGCGGTAGCGGTCTTCTCTGGGGCTATGGCGCTGCTCTGTGGTTTACTTAGCGGCGCTTTTGGTGCTTGCGATTTCTGGGTTATCTCTTCACTTGTAGCCTCTCCCCAGCTGGTTTGTACTGGTCTAGGGGGGATATGTAGCAAATCGATCGGGATCAGGTAGGTTAAATGCCCTAGATCGCGGGTGTCGCACTCCATGCTGCCACTGATACTGTAATATTCTGCGTCTGGGAACGGTTTGGGATTTTCAACCATTACCTTGGTGGGGGTAAACACCTCGACGTTACCTTTTTTTACATGGAATTTATGGGGGAACATTTCGGAAAAACTTTGTACGATTCCGCCGCTGATTATGTTTGCAACTTCGCCAAAGGCATCCTCAATTTCACCATCGAGTTCTCCGGATGTCATTCTGCTTGAGAGCTCATCTTCAGGCAACATTACTAGAGTGCCGCCAAAAAAGATGGAATCCTTAAGGTCTGCGATGAAGTAGGAGGTGCCTTCACGATCACCATTTACCACCATTTCGGTTACGGTGGATTTTGGTCCGGGCTTGGCAAAGTACTCTTCCTTGGAAATATAACCGGTGTTCAGACTACTCAGTTCTATCTCGATGTCGAGCATGGTGCCTATTTCTTCGGCGCACTGGGTAATTGCGGCCTTGAGAACCCGATCGACTATGGATAGTTCGACATATTTTATAACCTCGGGGGGAGCTTCTGTATCTGTATCAACCTCGGGTTCGAGGGCGCCTTCTTCGATGATAGGGGCCGCCTCTTCATTTGAAGCAGTGCTACTGAAAGTATCTGTGCTGAGCTTTTCTGTTGTAGCTGCGCCATCCTGCTGGTCTGCTTTTGTTTCAAGTGGTGGAGCTAGCCCAAAAACCTGTGCTGGAATAATCACCTCCAGCTTTTCCATGCTCTGGTCTTCGAGTTTTATCGAACAGCAGGAGTAGTAATATTCCCCAGGTGGGAAAGGAAGGTCAGCATTCGGATCAAGCTTGGTTGGGATGAATTCGTTTACGACCGTACGTTTGAAATGAAGTTTTTCCGGATACATCTCCTGAAATACAGAGGTATATACCCCCGCAATAATGTTGGCCACTTCGCCGAATGCGTCTGCGGCTTCACCTTCAAACGTGCGCTGTTTACAGTTTTCTTCAATTTGATCAGGAGGCAACATGATTAGCGTGCCCCCAAGGGTGATGGAGTCTTTCTGGTCGGTTATTATAAAGGCGCGCCCCTCCTGGTCTCCACTGATCTCCATGGTGCTGATAATGGAGCGGCTGCGCTTTAACTCAAAGATCTGGTTCTTGTTTAGCAGCTTGGTTTGATGCTCTTCGAGGGCAATAGTAGCGTCAAGCAGGTCGCTGACCTCTTCAGATGTTTGTTCGATAATGGCGTTGAAAACGCGATCAACGACTGCTCTATCTGCCACAATAGTACCTGCTAATCCAAGGTTTTAAGTTTTAATTCAACAAGAAGTTCGCCACCGTCAAGATGGAAAGGGACGGTAATCCACGAGGCGTAATCCACGGTTTTAACTCGATATGAACGTCCAGCCATGACCGTGGGGATTGCCAGACTGATATCTATCCCCCGTTCCAGAAAAGCATCTTTGATACCGCCCAGAATCATGTTGGCCATCTCACCTATAGTGTCCTTAACATCCTCATCCATGCTTTCGACTTCAATCCCAAGGAGTTGGCCAGTGATGTCGAAGGCGACAGCTTGCGGACAGTGGATAGTTAGCATCCCTTGGACATCTCCAGAAAAACCCAGCATCCCGGAGATACTGTCATTGAAGTGGTATACTTTATCCGCCAATGTCTCTCCGGGCGTTACGGTCAACATCAACATGGTATCGAATACCGACTGGGTGGCATCGATAATCTGCTGCTGCAGGTTGTTTTCCAATATGAACTCCTGTATTAAACGGTGCCGAATCTGCTGAGGCACCCCATTTGCCTGTCTGTAGTGGTCTTTTTGCCTCTTAATTAGTTTTTGACTTGGAGTTCCACTAGAAACTGACCGCTTTCAATATTAAATGGGATGACAACCCGCTCGCAGTCTGCGGCTGTGTCTAGGGTGTATTCATCCCCATAGACACAGGAGGGGATGGAGAGGGTTACGTTTTTTCCCGCTTCATCCAATATCATCTTGATGTTACCCGCCACCATGTTGGCTAGTTCACCGATTGCATCGGTTACGTCATCATCTACTTCGGTTACTTCCATGCCAAGGAAGCTGCCGGTAATGGACATGGCAACCTTATCAGGTAGGTGGATAGCAAGTATCCCTTTGCAGGTGCCTGCAAGTCCGATGACGCCAGAAACTGAACATTTAAAGTTGTTTATCTTTTCAAGCACGGGGTCGCCAGCGGTGATATTTAGCATTATCATAGTTTCAAAAATTTCAGTTGTTGCATCAGTAATATGTTTTTGTAGTTCCACGGACGGTCTCCTGCAGGCATAAAAACAGATCTGCTTGTGTTCGAGAAAGTGGCATCGTTGTGTACTGTGCCAACTCTGGATTGCAGTCAGACTGGCAAGATTGAGCAGACTAAATTAATGCACCAACAACTTCATTGATGGTTTCGGGCTTAAACGGTTTCTTCACGCTTCCGGCTGCACCGAGCTCTTTTGCCTCGCCAATGATGTCAGCACCACCTTCGGTGGTAATCATCACTACAGGGATATCTTTGATGGCGTCGATCTCTCTTTTTTGGCGTAAAAACTCTATCCCATCCATATTGGGCATATTAATATCACTGAGGATGAGATCGACTTTTTCAGTTTTCAAGAGGTCAAGGGCCTCCAGACCATCAGCTGCTTCAAGTATTTCGTCAAACTCTAACCCGGCTTGACGCAGTGAGCGTGATACGATTTTTCGCATAGTGCTGGAATCATCTATAACTAATACACGTTTTCCCATGGAATTTCTCCTTGTGTTTGTAGGATTAATGCGATGTGCTGCTCAGAGTTTAAGTATTGTTTTGAGTTCTTCTGTGGCCGCAGCGCTGATTTTGATACTTATTGGCAAGCCGTTGGCCATGTATCTTGTTGCAAAGATAGTGTTGTCGTCTGCAGAGTTCAGGACATCAGCTACCGTTTCCGGCAGGCTTAGGGAAAAAGTCTGGTCTGTTGGGAGCAACTCAGTCATAAGGCGTCCAGCCAAGGTATTAAGGGTTTCTGCCAGGACATCAACAATTTGCTCGGGTGTGATATCTTCTGCGTTAATGGTGTACATGGTTTCCACTATTATGCGCAACAGGTCTTCTGCTATACCTAGGCGAAGTTCCATCACTACGGGCGTGGTGACTAACAGGCACACGGCGCGCATGTTTTCAGTGCTAGGGAATTCTAGTTCGGTATCAACCTCTTCTGTGCTGATAAAAGCCATGTTTTCCAGAGTCTCGTCGATAACTTTTGCGAGTGTTGCGGCCAGCATTTTTTGAAGTTCAGCCATTGTTGCAGCCTTTCTATTCCGGTAAGAACGGGGCAAGGGCTTCGTTGAGCATCGCTGGATTTATCGGCTTACCGATAACTGCAAAGGCGCCCTTTTTTTTAAGTTCGGCGGTTTTAGCTGGGTTGGTGACACTGGATATGATAAGGACTGGAATATTGACCAGTTTGGGGCTGGCTTTAATCCACTGCAGCAGGGTTTCACCATCCATACTCGGCATGTTGAGGTCGCTGACCAGAAGGTCGGGCGGATTTTTCTTCATCAGTGCCAGGGCTTCTCGCCCGTCCTTTGCCTCTTCAAATATAGTTTCGTTAAAGCCTACTATTTCAAGACAACGTCTGATCATCATGCGCGCTGTGCTTGAGTCATCAGCTATTATGATACGCTTCATTCTGCTAGCTCCTTGCCTTCAGAAAGTGCAGCTTGGATCGTTTCTACGCTTTCATTCACTTCAAGTAATATCATGGCAATGTGTTCATTGGTGATATTGAAATAAACGGTATAGTTTTTGTCTAGATGGTATTGCAGAGCATCTGAAGACTGACTGCCTGACATCATGGCAAGGATGCATCCAAGATGGACTGCGTACACCAAGGGGCGATATTGCTCTGGAGCCTGTTGCGGCGCGTGGTGATAGCGGATAGCCATCTGCAGTGACTCGGGCAGCTTCCAGACTTTTGCTAGTTCGAAGCCGGCTTCGGCGTGATCCATCCCCAGGATATTCCGCTCGCCCTCAAGGTAATCTCTAACATCGTGACTGTCTATATTGGTCAGTAGGTCTGTGGCAGATCCATGCAGAAAGTCACTGAGCACCGCTTTGCCGATAGCGTGCAGAATGCCTGCAGTAAAAGCTAGGTCTTTGCTGAGGTCGGCGTGGCAATGGCGGGCTATTTCACGCGCTGCTATGGCGGTGCGCAAATCGTGTTCCCACAACTCACCAACGGGGCTTTCGTAGCCTACAAGTTTTTTGTAAAAAATAGTTTTGGCGCTATCTCCGAGGGCAATGCCGGCTACAAGACGTTCGCCCAAGTAGCTGATAGCACGTTCTATGCTGGTGACCTGATGCACTAAACCATATGCTACTGAATTGACCGTCTTGAGCAAGCGAGCGGTAAGGGCCGAATCGCATTTTACCACCTCAATTATTTCATCGATATTGTAGTCTTCTCTGGAAGCTATCTGGAGAAGACGCGAGGCGCTGGGGGAGAGCAGGGGGATCTCTTTTATTGCCGCGAGAATGTCAGCGCGCGTAGCACGTTGTTCCATGGTCTTCTCCATTAGTTTAAATCTTCCAGTCCTTGCGTCCCGGCGAGGTTATCAGGGTCTCGCCTGATGCCACACAGACGGTAACAGTTCGGCTATATGTTTCCCCTAGATCTTCTGCAACGGCACCGAGGGAGAACTTCCACAGAGTTTTTTTAACCGCCAGGGCGTTGCGTTTCCCAATATTAAAGGTGTTGTTCGGGTCCATAATTCTAGCGCCGCCAGCCAACTTAACAATAAAGCCTTTACCGTGGGGGTCGCACCCGAAGGTGGTCATTTTTTTAAGTAGAGCGGGAATCCCAGTGTCAGCAAAGTAGCCTGGTCTGGTTTTAACTTTTTCCGGGTTAATTCTGGATTCTGGCAAGGCGATATGAACCATTCCTACGGTGCGGGTTTTAGGGCACATGAGTATCACCGCCACGCATGATCCGAGCGCAAAGGTTTTTACACAGTCGGCGGAGTTGTTGGTGGCGCCAAGGTCACCCACACCGAGGATAATATTGCCCATGGTCTTTTATTTCTCCGTTAACTTGGAAATGACTTTTGCGGCGATTTTATCCAGAGGAACCAATTTTTCCGCTCCTCCTCTCTCGTAGGCTACTTTGGGCATGCCAAATACCACACAGCTGGCCTCATCCTGGGCCATAGTGCGTGCTCCAGCGTTTTTCATAGCCAACATCCCATCTGCACCATCAGATCCCATTCCGGTAAGCATTACTCCGATCGCATTGGCCCCAACGTGTTTAGCCACCGAGTGCATCATAACATCTACCGACGGGCAGTGACCACTAACCTTCTCTCCCGGTTCGCAGCGTACATGGTACACTCCACCCGAACGCACAACCTCAAGCTGTTTTGCTCCCGGAGCCACCAATATTCTGCCGCTGCGGATGCGGTCTCCAGTTTCGGCTTCCTTTACTTCCATGGCGCAAAGTTGATTGAGGCGTTCGGAAAACATTTTGGTGAAACCTGGGGGCATGTGCTGAACGATCACTACTCCCGGCATGGTGGCGGGGAATTGACACACCACCTTTTTTAGCGCCTCGGTTCCACCCGTGGAGGCACCGATAGCTATTACTTTATCGGTGGATTCGGCCAAGGCTCTTGATGTCAGGACGGTTTGTACACTTGGCTGTAGCGGGGTTTTGTTTTTCCAGTGTGATACATTGGCTCCGGCTGCAGTTTTAACTTTTTTGCGCAGCTCACTGAGCATGCTGTTCATCCCCTGAGCGACATTGCTGGTTGGCTTGGATACAAAATCAACCGCTCCTGCCTCCAAAGCTTCCATGGTGATCTGCTTGCCGCGCTGGGTCAGAGAGCTGACCATAACCACGGGAAGGGGGTACTGCGGCATCAGCTTGCGCAGAAACTCGACCCCATCCATGCGTGGCATTTCTACATCCAGAGTGAGAACATCGGGACGCAGCTGGATGATTTTATCGCGTGCGATATACGGATCAATGGCAGAGCCTACCACCTCAATTTCAGGATCTAGCGAAAGACCTTTTGTAAGGATCTGGCGAATGAGGGCAGAGTCGTCAATTACCAGGACACGGATTTTTCTGGGCATAGATGGTCAGCTCCCTTTTTGATACACCGCAGGTATGATGTAGTTGTACAGCTTGCTGTCACGTCCAAGCGTTTCGGAATGTCCGATAAAGAAATATCCTTTGGGCTCCATAAATTGATGGAATCTTTGCACCAACGCATTGCGGGTGGTCAGGTCGAAGTAGATCATTACATTCCGACAGAAAATTATATGAAACGGACACTTGAAAGGGAATCTGGTATTCATAAGATTAAAGCGTCTGAACGTAATTTCGGAGCGAATTTTATTGCTTACTTGCATCTGCCCAGAGTTGAGCCGGGTGAAATACTTGCGTTGCAGATTGTCCGGCAGGGATGCAACCTTATCTGCCGGATAAATTCCTTCGCGAGCGGTATCCAGAACCTTCTGTGAAATATCCGTAGCAAGTAGACCGGCATCCCAGCGGTTATATTCAGTGCCTAGGTACTCATGCATGAGCATCAGCAGGGTGTATGCCTCTTCACCGCTGGAACAGCCTGCACACCAAACGCGCAGGTTCTTTTCCCCCCGCTTTTTTATTTCTTCGCATACATGAGGCAATGCTGTGTTCAAAAAGTAATCGAAGTGATCCTTCTCGCGGTTGAAATAGGTGTAGTTGGTCGAGATAAGGTTTATCAGATCGCTTACCGCTTTGCCGCTGGTGTCTTTCTCGAGGTAGCGGTAGTAATCCTCAAAGGTTTCGATCTTGTGGGTGCGCAGCATTTTTTGCAAACGTCCCACCAGCAGGGAACGTTTCTGTTCTGTCAGGTTGATGCCAAAGCGGGTATATATCATCTCGCGTAAAGAGTCGAATTCACTGTCGCTGATGCTCATCATGCTGCCGCTGACTACATTGGAGCCGCGAAATTCAGCCTTCATGTTTGGACACTCCGAAGTTACTGTCTTTCAACGAGACTGCCGACATCAAGGATTAGACAGATATCGCCGTTGCCGAGGATTGTGCAGCCGGAGCAGCCGTTGACATTGCCTATATATTCCGACAGGCCTTTAATAACTGTTTGTTGCTGACCCATGATTTCATCTACCTGCAGACAGACAAAGCGATCTTGGTGTTCAAGTACAATCAGAATTCCCTCTTCTAGCTCGCGATTGTCTGGCTCTACGCTAAGGAGTTCGTGGAGTTTTACCACCGGCAGAAATGCTTCACGTACACGTACAAGTTCTTGGTTGTCTGGGGTGACAGTGATACTTTCAGCCTGGGGCCGGAACGCCTCTCGTATCGCCAGAACCGGAACAATACAGTGTACGTCACCGACTCGAACCAGCATCCCGTCGATTATTGCCAGGGTCAGAGGAATCCGCAGTTTCATTATGGTTCCCTTGCCGGGGACGCTGCTGACATCGATCTTGCCTTTAATCTTTTCTAGATTCTGTTTGACTACGTCCATTCCAACGCCACGGCCAGAAATATCGGTGATTTTTTCGGCAGTAGAAAATCCAGGTTGGAATATTAGATTGTACACATACCTATCAGGAAGATCGGAGCCATCACCCTCAACCAGCCCATTCTGGACTGCCTTCGCCAGAATTTTTTCTCGATTGAGTCCGCGTCCGTCATCTTCGATAGTTATCCACACTTCACCTTCTTCATGGCACGCGGAGAGCTTGACGGTTCCGGTTTCGTTTTTGCCTGCCGCTACACGCTCTTTAGGCGGTTCGAGTCCATGATCCATGGAGTTCCGCAGCAGGTGCACCAGAGGATCAGTGATGGTTTCAATTACGGTTTTATCTACCTCGGTACCTTCGCCAAAGAGCTTCAAGTCCACTTTTTTGCCTGCTTTGGCCGATATGTCGTGCACCAGGCGGATCATGCGCCGGAACAGGCCCGAAACCGGGATCATGCGGATGACCATGGCCATTTCCTGAAGTTCGCGTACCAGCTTGGTCATCTGTTGGGCGGCTTTGTTGAAGTTTTCTAGCTCCATCCCCTCCAGATCGGGGTTGTGGATCAGCATATTTTCAGCGATCACCATTTCACCGATGAGGTTGATCAGACTGTCGAGCTTTGTAAGTTCAACCCGGATATCTTGGCGTTTGGCCGGGGCAGTAGTTTTGGTTGGTTTGCGCTCAGGCAGTTTAATGCTTTTTTTCTCGGATTTTTGGATCTTCACACTTTGAGCAACCTGCTCCTGTGACACCTTGCCCATCTGTATAAGGTGTTCGCCTAAGGACTTCTTCTGAATCGAGAGGACAGACCTAACATCCTCTTCGTTGATAATACCTTGTTTCACTAGAAGTTCGCCCAGGCGGGGGGTTGGAAGATCCTGCAGGGCTTCTATGTGGTGCTCCAGCTCTTCGATGTAATCTTTACCACCATGGCTAGCCAGGTTGCTTACGCAGTCCTTGAGGGCATCAGTGGCGCTAAGGAGAACCTCGAAAGGGTTGTCGACCCGGAAAGAACCACCATTTTTGATATTGTCGAGGACATTTTCAATGTTATGGCTGAGCTGCTCCAGATTGGCGTAGCCGAAAAACCCACTGTTACCCTTGAAGCTATGGATGTTGCGGAAAACAAGGCTTAAACTGTCGGTGTTGCTGGGATTCTTCTCCCATTCAAGCAAACCTTCCTCGGCGCTTTCAAGGAGCTCTTCCGCCTCCTGAATATAGCGTTCAACCATTTCATCAGTGATATCGAGAGTATACTCATCCGTGTCATCATCAGCTTTTTTTATGATTGTGTTGCTATCATAGTCCGACTCCGGTTCTGCCGTACCAGAAGATTCCTGTGCGGATTCGGCAACAACCCCATATTCCTGCTCCATGATGTCTTTGAGTTTTTCAACCATCTCAGCAGCCTTGTGAGCCATTGCTGCGTCAGAATAGGTCTCTGATACGTGTTCCAATGCTTCTTTTGAAAAATCGCAGGATTCGCACAACAGGTTTACGTGCTCTGGTTGAAGTTTCAGCTTACCTGAGCGCACATTGTCGAGTAGGTTTTCTGCAGAGTGAGCTACATTGGTGATATGGTTAAATTCAAGGAATCCGGCACTCCCCTTCATGGAGTGGAATAGACGGAAAACAGCATTGATAGTGTCTGGGTCAGCATCCTGACCGAGTTCGATGATGGTAGGTTCGAGTTGTTCGATCATGTCCTGACTTTCTTGTACGAAGTCAACAATGATCTCTATCTGATCGCTGCCTAAATTGTCGGTCATGAGTTAGCTCTCTTCATGGGTTTGCGTAATAAAGCTCTGTTGCTATGAAACATTTACAACTGTGCACCTGTTTGCCTTGATTAATGCTTAGAAATCTGAGCAACACTCGAAGGTGTTCAAGCTTTAACTGCAATGTTATCGATCTGAGCAAAAAACAACTGGTCAAGATTAGTGAGAAAGGCTTTAATTCTCAGCAAAGTAACTCTCTTAGAGGCCGTATTCGAAGGCCATACAAAAAGGCGATATAGGAAGTTACCTGAACTATGTTATGTTTGTATGTTTTTAAGAGTCTTTAAAGTTTTCATTATACAGTCTTTTGCCGCAACACTCAGCCTATATATAAGTTAACTCTGTGCCAAATTTTTTTATGCAAGGTACAATTGAAAAACATTGAGGCTGGCTGTAAGTAGGCGCTGGCTGCCGTACAGAAAGGGCCAACGACTAAATTTGCCGCGCACGTTTACTTAAGTTGCTTAAGTTAAAGTCAGAGCGTAAAGGGTTTTTTGGTACGTAAAGAATGTGTCTCAGGCTACACAACCCCCCAAGTTTACGTTCATGTTTTGCTTTCGGCACTTTAAATGATGCATGTCGGTATTACAAGCCATATGTTTTTCTGGATCAACTTCCAAAGTCAAAATAATGACTGCTCCAAAGCGCTCTTGACTTTATTGAGCCCATGTTCCAAGCGCAGGCGCGAAAGTAAAAGCAAATAAGTTGAGAATTGTGCAACAGCATTCAGCTTTCCGGCAGTGATCCAGCAGTTTTGCATTTACTGTTGACGAACAGCTCTTGAGCGGATAATGGTCCCAATTTTGCATACACATGGGTTTGTTACATTCTACTGCACAAAGAACGTAGGCCTTTACTTCCCATGTACCGATATTAAGTTTTGGCAAAAGGCATATGTGATCTGACAAGGTATTGTGCTGCCTTATTTAATTAAATACTGGTTTGAATATTGGGGGTCTGCGTCAATTAAGGTTATCGCGTTGAATTGCTTTTCAATTTTGCATAAAAGAATAGCTGGAAAAAGGATTGTCGATCTGATTGGGTCAATGGGAGCGGTGTTTCTTTTCTTTGTCCTAATTGTGCTTCAGGGCCAAGATGTGTATGCCGCCGCTCGGGCTGAGTTGCAAAAGATGCAGGTCGAGCAGGACGTGAATATGGTCAGAATTATATTCAGTTTCGATCGTATTCCCCTACATACCCTGACAACGTCGGGCCAAAAGGTAGAGTTAACCCTACTGGACACCTCCGCGAAGGGGGAAATGCCCATTCCCGGGGATAGTGACTCAATTGCCAGGGTTCTGCTAGGCGAAGCGACAGACAGGTTGTTGCTCTCTTTTTTATTGCGCCGCCCCCCACGCTTCGTGAACGCAATTAAGCGTAACGATGAAAAGCAGATTGTCTTGGACATGTATTGGCGCGAGCAAGACAGCGGTTCACGTCCTGCAATTTCCAGATCGTTGCCGGGTGGACTGCATGTGAGCACAGCGGGGGGAGTGAGTCGCAAGGCTATAGCTTCAAAATATCGTGGAAACTGGGAACAGTTCTTTCGCGATTACGAGCGCCCGGTCGAGTTTGATGCTCCCTTGGGATATACTCTGCCGCCTTTCCCGCTGATTGGGTTGTGTCTTCCTGTCAATGAATCCATTCCCTTAGAAGTGCTGGGTGCTGGTGAAGCAAAACGCTGGGATGTTGCCCGCAGTGCTTACACTGGCATTGGGTTCAGTGTGCTCTCACTGCGCGAAAAAATCACCAGGGATATGCTTCTGGCTGAGATAGATGTGCGCGAAGGAAATTGCGCCGGCGCATATAGTTTCCTAGAGCGGACAGAACTTGCCGTCTCAAGTGTAACAGAACCGAGTGGGGTTGAGGATCAGAGCTTTCCCGAACTTGAACACTGTAGGGCATTGCTGGAACTCTACCTGCGTACTTGCCGGACCGGACAGTCCTATATTGAACAATCCCTTGTCTTGCTGACTGAACTGGAGCTGGCTGTTGCAGCACACGCTGAGTTGGCGCAGCAACCGTACATAACGCTACTGCAGGCAGAAGCGGAGTTAGCCGTCGGACGCAGTGGGGTTGCGCTGCACCTGCTGGACAGCTTGGAAGGAGCAGCGCTAGAGCCGGACAGCGTCATAACAAGGCGCCAGGCCGATGCGCGCTTCAGGCGTGGTGATATTGAAGCAGCATTGAAGATATACACCGAACTTGATGAAGCTGGAGTACTGGGCGATTTTGCTTACTCCCTTGGTTCGTATGCCAGCTCTTTGTATGCGCATAAAAATTACCTAAAAGCGCAAGAGGTTTTTTCGCGCCTGCATGATCTCCTTGAAGACCATGAACAGCGCGATATGGCACGGTATTTTGTTGCCATGAGTATGTTGCATGTCGGAAATACTGACTCAGCTCTTGATCTACTCGGTAAAATCATGCCTGGCAGTTGTGCATCCAAGCTAGCAGGACTCAAACTGGCCGACTTGAGTGCTGTAGGCTCCAGCATTAAGAGCCGCGAACAGGCTTTGGCCGATTACACCGCATTGCTAAGCGAGATGCCCGCGCGTGCAGACAAGGCAGAAATAGAGTTTAAACAGGCACTCACATATCACTTGCTGCACCGAACAAAAGAAGCTGTAGCCACCTTAAGACATCTTCTGCACATGGACCGAATTTCGCCGCTGCGCACCTATGCACAGGCGCTGTTGGCGGAAATTTTACCTCCTTATATTGAGGAACTCATAGCGGGACAGCAACATTTTGATGCTATGCTTCTGGTGGAACAGAATCGTGATATTCTAGTGGCGACCCAGCGCGATTATGCGTTTCTGCTCAATTTGGGAAAAGTTTTCAGTGAACTGGAATTTTATGCGCGCGCAGTGAAACTCTATGAATATGTGGTGGATGCAACAGCACAGGGAGATAAACTCGAGCCTGTATATGCCCATTTGATTGAGGCTCTGTACGAGCAAGGTGATTACTCCAGCGTTGAAGCGTATGCGCAACGCTACCTAAGTCAATTTAGGAATGACGATACTTGGCAAGATGAAGCTCATGCATCGGCTGTGTATCTCAATTATGTTAGGGCGCTGCTTAAGCTGGGGCGAGAAACAGAGGCCGATGCTTTGTTGCACACGCCTGGCCATCCACGCGGCACCGCGCTCGACAGGTTCTTTGCCAGGCGTCTGTGGCAGCAAAATGAAATTATTGCAGCAGGGCAGCAACTTCAGCGTATAGTGACAGAGAATACCCTGGTACAGGGTGGTGTTATGGGAGGGGATGGCGGTGCTCTGGCGGAAGATTTCTATATTTATGCCGAATCTCTTTATGCGCAGAAGCAGTTGACTTCCGCGCTGGAATATTATCAGCGCTTGGTTGATACGCCTGAATACGGTCTGGCGGCTATGTATCGCATGGGCAGCATACTTATTGAACAAGGTGAGCGCGGGCGTGGGCTGATATTTCTAACCCAAGTAGCCGAGTCTGCCGAAACAGATATAAGCTCACGTTGGAAACGCCTGGCGCAGCAGAGCTTGTTGATCGAGCAGTTCGATTAAAGAATTGCGACAGAGCTCGCTGGGCTCTTTGAACAGAGGATTGGCTATGAGTAGTAACGGAATATTTGACTCAACAACAGCGGTGCTTAAAAAGAGCCTTGATTTACGTATGCAGAATCAGCAGGTTATCGCGGCCAATGTTGCTAACGCTGAAACTCCGGGTTACGCAGTCAAGCGTTTCGAGTTTGAAGACCAACTTCGGGCTGCGGTGGCGGTTAACGATTCCAACATACGCCGTACACACCCGCAGCATATGCCCAGACAGGGAGTAGCCATAGAGCAGGTCAATGGCCAGATTGTAGAATATCCGGACACGAGTGGTCTAGGGGATCGTAACAGCGTGGATATGGATAGTGAGATGTTAGCGATGGCCAAAAACCAGCTGTACTATGAAGCTGCCACCCAGCTGATCAATAAAAAAATGGGAATATTGAAGTACACCATTCAGGGTCAGTAAAATAAACAGTAAGCTTAGATAAGTGTTTTCCATAAGCCGGGGAAAATTTCTATACGGAGGTCTTAATGGATGTGTTCAACTCGTTCAATATAGCTTCATCAGCACTGAAAGCGCAGCGAATACGCCTTGATACCATTAGCTCTAATATGGCCAATATCGAAACAACCAGAACCCCACAGGGGGGCCCTTATCAACGGAAGATGGTTGTATTCGAGACCCAGCAGCCTGGCTTCAAACAGCAACTGAACAGTGCAATGCAGGCGCAACCACAGGGAGTGCAAGTGAGTCAGATTGTGGCAGATACGACTGATCCCCGCTTGGTATTTGATCCCGGCCACCCCGATGCGAATGAAAACGGCTACGTGGCTATGCCCAATATCAATCTGCTTGAAGAAACTGCAGATATGATGATGGCCACCCGCGCCTATGAGGCGAATGTAACCAGCATAAAGGCGAGCAAGCGCATGGCCTTGAAAGCTCTGGAGATCGGGAGATAACCTATGATAAAAGACATTTCTATTGATACTCATCTTAAAAGCCTGTTCGCAGAAAACACGACGCGAAATAGCGTCAACAATACCGGTTTTTCAGACATGCTTGCCGATGCTGTGTCGCAGACCAATAAAGCCCAGCTTGATGCAGATAAGGCCGCCGTCGCACTCCAGACTGGAAAAGCGGAGAATCTCCACGAAGTTATGCTGAGTATGGAGGAGGCGGATATCTCCATGCGTCTGCTGGTCCAAATGCGGAATAAAGCTCTGGATGCATATCAAGAAATTATGCGCATGCAGGTATAATGAGTTATGTAGTGTTTATTGGTGTACCGATCAGCCTTGGGTGCTAACGCGCCAGGGCCAAGAAGATCACATGCGTGAATGGTGGAATTATGGCAGATGAAGTAAAATGGAACTTGTTCAGCGTTATTAGTGACTGGCCGCTGTCGCGCAAGATAAGCTTGGCAGCAGTGGTTCTGTTTTCTCTGACGCTGTTTGCCATTTTGATTCTACAGGCCAGGCAGGTGAACCATCAGATGCTGTTTGCCAATCTGTCGGAGTCTGATGCTTCGGCAATAGTTGTTTGGCTCAAGGATAATAAAATCCCCTATGAACTACGCGGTAATGGCAATAGCATCTACATTCCTGCGGAAATGGTACATGAAACGCGCTTGCAACTGACCAGTTCTGGCTTGCCTCAGGGCGGTGGTGTGGGTTTTGAAATATTTGATAAGCAGAGTCTGGGGATTACCGATTTTGTGCAGAAGGTAAATTACCAACGTGCACTACAGGGGGAGCTGGCCAGAACCGTAGCGTCTCTGGCTCCGGTTGAGGCAGCGCGGGTACATCTGGCCCTGACAGAAAAACGTCTGTTTAAGAATCAGCAGCAGAAATCGACGGCTTCCATCGTGTTGCGGATGGTACCAGGGCAACGTCTTAAAGATGATCAGGTGCAGGGGATTGTCAATCTGGTAGCAGGTAGCGTGGAAGGTCTTGATTCGGCCTACGTCAGTGTGATGGACACAACAGGGAAGGAGTTGTCCAAGCGTCCCGAAGAGGGGCTAGATGGCCCAATGACTCCGGGAATGTTGGAATACCAGCGCGCAGTGGAACGTCACCTGGAAAAGCGTGCTCAGGAGCTGCTTGACCGCGCGCTGGGTCCGGCTAATTCTCTGGTAAAAGTGACAGCCACCCTGGATTTTGCGCAGAAGGAAAAGATAGAAGAGCTCTACGATCCCAAAACAGTAGTGCCGCGCAGTGAGCAGATCAGCGAACAAAAAAACCAGAGCTCAGGTGGGGTAGGTGGGGTTCCAGGGGTTGAAGCCAACCTTGGTGACCCTCAAATTGCCTATTCTGCAAGTGGCGGAAGTGGTTCAAGTAGTGCAGAAACCACCAACTACGAAATAAGCAAAGTAATTAATCGCATGAAATCCCCAGTGGGGATTGTCAGCTCTCTGTCTGTTTCAGTTTTGGTGGGTGAGCAACTGTCTGCAGATCTTGGGAGCGAGGCGCAGCGCGATGGAGTTTCTGCCACTGCCAGAACAGACAGAGAGATCGAAGAGATCAGGAAGATGGTTCAGAGTGCCATTGGTATTGATCCCAGCAGAGGCGATCAGATCACCGTTACCTCCATGGCGTTGGCTAATCAATTTTACACCAGTCCTGAAATCCCAGCCCTTACTTGGAACGATCGCATTGTCCCTTTTGCCCCGCTGCTAAAGTATGCCGCCATGGGATTGGGAGTCATGTTGCTGTACCTTCTGGTGTTGCGCCCAGCCCTGAAGACATTGCAGGGAGAGTCAACTACGCAGCATATGAAAACGGTTAAAGAGCTCGAAGCAGAGATGGCGGCAGGGCGGAGCAATAAGACTCAACTCGACCCGGCTGAACAAATTAGACAGGATATTCTGAAAGCAGAAAATTCACCGGCGCAGGCGATTCGATCATGGATTTCTGACAATGAATAAGATTGCCCTCTTTATTATATACAGGAGTAGATGAGTGGAACGCATGCAACTGGGGCGTATGACCGGAATAGAAAAGGCCGCAGTTCTGCTGCTGTGTCTCGGAGAGTCGGTTGCCGCTTCGATATTTAAGGATTTACCGCCAGGACAGGTGCGAGCCATCAGTAAGGCTATGATAAATATAGAGCATATCCCGGCTGAACTGGCAGCAGATGTGATGGAAGAGTTTCGCGCGGTACAGAAAAGAAATCCCGGTAAATATGTAAAAAGTAGAGACTTTATCCGCAATGCTCTGAGCGAGAGCGGCGATGAGAATGCCAGTCAAATCTACCAGGAAGTAATAAGTGGGGTAGAGACTCGCCCACTTGAGACGATTGCCACGATGCAGCCGAGAATGGTGGCTAGTCTCCTTGAAAACGAGCATCCCCAGACCATAGCGCTTATTTTATCCACCCAGAAGTCAGATCATGCAAGCAAGGTTATGAAGTATTTAACTGATGATCTGACTGCGGAGATCGCGCTGAGAATTGCCAAGATTGATCGCGTAGCGCCTGAGGTTCTGAGACAGATCGAAGAGGCGCTTATGCGCGAAATAGGTGGCGTGGTCAGCAAAGAGCAGCATGAAGTGGGTGGTGTTGATAAGGTGGTAGATATCCTCGGGAGGATGGAAAAGGGTGCGGATAGAAAAGTACTTGATGGCATAGATGCCGCTGACGCGGAGTTAGCTGAAGCGATTCGTAAGAAGATGTTTACTTTTAGTGACATGCTCAATATCGATAATCGCGCCATGCAGATGATTCTGCGCGAAGTTAATAACGATACCCTCACCATGGCGCTTAAAACCGCTCCTGACGACCTGAAAAACAAAATATATTCTTGCATATCCAATCGTGCTGCCGAGATGATTCAAGAAGACCTCGAGGCGATGGGTCCAGTACGCCTGACCGATGTCGAGGCGATGCAGCAGAGTATCGTAAAGCTGGCACTGAAACTCGAAGAGGAAGGTCAGATAGTTATCCCGGGGCGCGGATCGGGAGATGCTCTTGTCTAAAATATGGCGCGAATTGGATCCAGATGCTTATGTGTGTGTCAGCATGCGTAATCTCGAAGAACTTAGTGCTGAAGAGCCAGGGATATTTGTGCCGACAGCTTCGATTGAGCCTGTGCCACCTGGGGCTGCCTCTGGTGTAAAAGAGAATAAAAAAGCTGGGAGAGATGGCAAGGGCAAGTCTCAACTTGCCCAGCCTACAGTGGCCCAGGGCGTACCTGTCGATATGGCTGCAATTGAAGAGCAGGCGTACCAAAAAGGGGTAGCCGCAGGGATAAGGCAAGTGGAAGATAAACTTGCGCAAACCACCACGGCCCTGGCGCAGGCGGCTCAAAAACTCAGTACTCAGAGCGAGAGTATTATGCAGCGCAGCGCTGAGGATATGCTGCACTTGGTTATGGCCATTGCCCGGCGCATTATCCAGGTGGAAATAAATGAACACAAAGAGACAATCGTACGAATTGTGCAACAGACTATAAATGCGGCAGTACAGGCAGAAGAATTTCATATAAGGGTCAATCCGGAGGATATGCAGGTGCTGAATGAGCACAAGCCCTTGTTTGTTGCCAGCCTCAGCGGTTTAAGCAATATCGAATTTGTCAGCGACAGCACTATCACCAGAGGTGGCTGTGTCCTGGAATCCCCTTCGGGGCGGGTTGATGCAACCCTGGAAACCCAACTTGACGAGATTTTTGCCCATCTGAAAGAAACCATGGTGCACTCGGAGTGAGAACGTTGCCGTCAAATCTCGGAGAGGTTCAGACCATGAAGGTCTGGGGTAAGGTCACCAAGATTGTCGGTTTGGTAGTTGAGGGCTACTGCACTTCTGCTACGGTCGGAACACTGTGCGAAATTCTCCCCTTGAATTTCGGTGAATCTGTAGCTGCTGAAGTGGTCGGGTTTCGCGATGGTTATACCCTGCTTATGCCTCTAGGAGAACTTAGAGGACTGGGTCCTGGTAGTTTGATCCGGGTGTTACGCAGCAGCGCAACCATGGGCTGCGGTGATGCCCTGCTGGGCCGGATAATCGATGCCATGGGGCAACCCATCGACGGCGGTAAGCCGCCTCGAATTGACAAGCATATGCCTCTGTATGCTCTACCGCCCGATCCCATGGCGCGCAAGCAGATCAATGAACCGCTTGACCTTGGCGTACGCTCAATTAATGCCATGCTCACTTGTGGTAAAGGGCAACGGCTAGGGATTATGGCGGGTTCAGGAGTGGGCAAAAGTGTGCTGCTTGGTACAATGGCCAAACACGCACGTGCAGATGTCAATATTATAGCCCTTATTGGCGAGCGTGGGCGTGAGGTGCGCGAGTTCGTCGAGCGCGACCTGGGTACGGAGGGCTTAGCACGCTCCGTGGTTCTCGCTGCCACATCGGATCGTTCTCCACTGCTGCGTATGCGGGGCGCATTTGTTGCCACCACCCTGGCGGAATACTTCTGCAATAAGGGAAAAAACGTTTTGCTCATGATGGACTCGGTCACCCGTTTTGCTATGGCCATGCGTGAAGTAGGGCTCGCTATCGGTGAGCCACCCACTACCAAGGGGTATACCCCCTCGGTTTTTGCTACCCTGCCGAAATTACTTGAACGTGCCGGCAGTTTTAAACAGGCCGGTACCATAACCGGGCTCTATACTGTTCTAGTTGAAGGCGATGACATGAACGAGCCCATCGCCGACAGCGTGCGTTCCATTCTTGACGGGCATATTGTACTTTCGCGCGCTCTCGCGGCTAAGAACCATTACCCTTGCATCGATATCCTCAACTCGTCCAGCCGTGTCATGCGCGACATTGTTGATGAAGAACATATAAAAAGCAGTAGCAGTATTCGAGAAATTCTGGCTACCTATAAAGAGGCCGAAGATCTAATTAATATTGGAGCTTATGTAGCCGGAAGTAATCCAAAAATCGACTATGCCATTTCGCGAATCGATGCTGTCAATCAATTCCTGCGCCAAGGGATGCATGAACAGGATCGGCTTGAAGATTCTGTCGTCAGTATGAAAAAACTGGTGCTCGATCGACGCAGCGAAGAGCGAGCCTGATCCAAAACCCTACCTTATTGCCCATCCTTCCCGTCTTTGAAATACTATTTAAGATTAAAGTATTAATTGTCCGTGGCAGCTGTTTTTCTACAGTTGCATACCATTTCCAGAGGAAAAGTACATGAAACCCTTTAAATTACAGGCCGTGCTGGACCATCGACAACGTCTGGAAGATATGGCCCAGCAAAAATTATCGCAAGCACGCATGGTAGAAGAAGCACTGGATGAAGAACATACCACCGCGCAAAAGCAACTGAATGATCTATGCATTGAATATGAACAACGCCAGTCCAAAGGAATGCATAGCCATGAATTTATGCTGTATGAAAATCGCATTGAACATCAGCGTAATCACATTACACAATTAGTATGGGCGCGGAAAAAAGCTCAAGATTTTGTCCATGAGTGCCGAGAAGAACTTACAGGTGCAAGTCGGAATAAACACCTGCTGGCGAAACTTAAAGAGAAAAACTTTGCCGAGCAGGAACAAGAACTCAAGCATAAAGAGATGATTGAGCTCGATGAAATGACCATCCTGCGTCAATTCGAGGAAGATTTATGAGCCTGCGTATTTTTGCTTTTGCCTGCAGCGTCACTTTGGTTCTAATGGGAAATACGCCAGGCGGTTTTGCCCTGGATGATCTGGCCGATATTGAATCAGTAGAGGAGCGCAGACTGCTGGTCGAACTCAAGCAAAACCGACGTTTGCTGGATGAAAAAGAGCGAGAATTGCAAAACCGTGAGTTGGAGCTAAATATCCTGCAGGCCGAGGTCGATAAGAAGCTCGAACAGCTGGAACGCTTACGCGAGCAGGTTGAACAGATGCTGGTACAAAAGAACGAACGAGAGCTAGAACGTATCAATCAGCTCAGTCAGATGTACAACCGTATAGACCCTGGTGAAGCTGCACAGATTATGCTTGAACTCGATATGCAGCTCGCCGTGGCGATTCTGGGTGGAATGAAAGCGCGCAGCGCAGGTGCCGTGCTGGAAAATATGCAAGGGGAAAAAGCAGCACGCATAAGCACGGCTTATTCTACGTTGAAAAAGAATTAACAGAAAAAATCTATACGTACTTGTCCAGATTCGGCCAGTTCAGTTAGAAAGTAAGATCCTTGGGGTCTTTTTTATGTACCGTGCTCTAAAATTAAATAAGTGGATTTGGTTAAAATTAATAGAAGAGGTGTTTATGCAGACCTTGGCATTCATGCAGCACATGCAGGGGGCAAATTTAGCGGATAGAGCACGCCTTGACGCAGATATGGGGATGGTCAAAAGCAAGTCTCCATCTGCCTTTGAACCGGCGATGCGTAAGGCCGAAATCCGAAACAAGCCAAACGCCCCAGCAAAAGAAAATAAACAGAGAACTCGGGCTGAAGATTTAGCTGGAGCAGCAGTTGCGACCCCCAGTAGAGGGAATGCTGGGGAAAATGTAACGTCTGGTAGCAGCGCTTCATCATCTTCTTCTTCAGCGCCCATTCAGGATGTAGCTCATGCAGCAGGTTCAGCACAGGAACAGCCAGTTAACAGTACGCAGCTCGAAAAATCTCTTAATGCAGCACTGCAGGCTGTAGAGCAAGGTGCACAGAATAGTGAAGCTGGAAAAGAGCTGCAGGCGTTGCTGCGCAATACCCTGCAAATGCTAGAACAGGGAAGCTCTGCACAAAATGAAACCCTTGCTACCCAGTTGCAGAACAGTTTAGGGACTGAAGGGCTACAAAAGCTGCAGGATATGCTGATAGCACATACTGTTGCGACAGCCTCGGATACGACTTCCATGCAGCTAAGCCAAGAAGGCAAAGCTGCCATGGCGCAGATTCAGGCTCTTCTTGAGCAGGCCCTGCGTCAAGGAGAGCACAGTGCAAACTTAGAGTCTGAATGGGGAACGAAGGTCGGCCAGCCAGAAGTAGTTGAAGGCTTTGTACTGCACTCCGATGATGCAAAAAACGCTAAAACCACTGGCAAAGTGGACGACCCACGCTTCGCAGAATTGCTGAATAAACCCGCCGATTTATCCAGTCTACGTGAGCAGCAAAAACAGCAAGCGGGTAGGGGAGTTAGCCTGAGTACGGATACTCCTGCTTCTGAGTTTTCAGCACTGGAGCGGACGCAAGGTCAAAGTGGGGTTGCTGTTGCTGTCGAAACCACAGAAACGCAGACCACCTCTGCCAATTTTACTGCAGTAGCAGCTGGAACTTCAACAGGCAATGGGTCCGGTGGATTGGTCGAAGTTATGAATTCTGGTTTTTCAGCGGGTACTAAGGCTGACGGGATACAAGGCAATAACACCGCCCCTGGTACCGATCCCAGCATAATAACCCTGAAAAGTGGGGCAACTATGCCCATGGCTCGGGTCGTAGATCAGACCATCCAGCACTTGAACCTGCATGCGCGCGGAGATAGCAGCATAGTTACGGTCAGGCTCCATCCGGAAGAACTGGGTGAGCTTAATATCCGTATGGTGATGGAGGGCGATCAGCTCAAATTGCAAATTCAGGCGCAGAATCAGCAGGTGCGCGAAATTCTTGAGCAGAATTTTCCACGCTTGAGAAGCGCAATGGAAGAGCAGGGAGTAACGGTGGAAGACTTTCACGTAAGCCTGGGGAACAGCGATGCCGAAGATCAAGCGCGCAGTCATTCGGGCGATGATTTTTCACAACGCAACAGAGCTGTGGCCGCAGGATTGCAAGCGGATCGTGATGCGGATACTCTGGATTTAGCTCAACCTAATCGCACAGTTGCAGCTGGCGCAGGTGGTTTGAGCGTGCACGTTTAACGCCAAAGAAACGAGGTTATTATGGCCGATATCTCAGGTGTAACATCAGGTGGTTCCAACAGCGCTATCAGTAGCGCGTCCAAGCATAATGAATTGGGCAAAGATGATTTTCTAGCCCTGATGGTGGCGCAACTTAAAAACCAGGATCCTATGGATCCCGTCGATAGCACTGAGTTTACCGCACAGCTGGCGCAGTTCAGCTCGCTGGAACAACTGCTTAACATAAATGCCAACATGGAGAATATGGGGGATACTACTGCAGAAGTGCAGCGTCTGTCAGCGTTGTCTATGATTGGCACTGAAGTGGTGACCAAAGGTTCTAAGTTTACTTATAACGGCGAGCCGGTAAAACTTGGGTACAACATGACCGAGTCTGCCGAGTTTGGCGTGCTCTACATTCGCGACGCCTCTGGCGACACTGTCGCCACTAAACCGTTGCTTAGCATGAGTGCTGGTCAGCATATGCTTGAATGGGATGGTACTGGAGATAGTGGCAATCAGCTGCCGCAGGGTAAATATAGTGTGTCCATTTCCGCCTTTAATGGTGAAGACCCAGTGGCGGCACATCCCCTGATTCGCAGCCGAGTTATAGGGGTCGATATGATTGACGGGAAGGATGTCCTGGTTACTGAATCGGGCGAGTACAAGCTTGCAGAAGTTGAGAGTGTCAGGGCTGGTTGATTTTCAATCTAATAACGGTGCCGTTTTTCTGTCCAGCTCGGGCACAAACGGTATGCGCAGATATGAAATGTCAAAAATATAGCAATGGGCGCAAGCAGGGGTAAGCCCAGAGCGCAAAAAATCTACATAGTCACGGGAAGCCTGCCGTGCTTTTACAGGAGGTTTACATGGGAATTCAGAGTGCGTTATACAGCGGAGTCAGTGGCCTGAATGCCAACGGCAATGCCTTGACAGTAATCGGCAATAACATTGCCAACAGCAATACCATCGGCTTCAAGTCCGGACGTACCGTGTTTTCCGATCTTATGTCCGCCTCCATTGGGAGTTCAGGCGGAAATTCCCAGGTAGGTCGCGGGGTGGGTTTATCAACGGTAGATAATATTTTCAGCCAGGGTACCTTTGAGAATACTGAATCCAATACCGATCTAGCCATTGAGGGCCCCGGGTTTTTTATGGTGAGTGACGCTGTAACGGGTTCAACCTATTACACCCGCGCTGGGGCATTTAATTTTAATCAAGATGGAACCCTCATAAATCCTGAAGGTTATGCGGTGCAGGGCTATTATCTTGATGAAGATACTGGGGATACTGTTGGGGATATTAGAGACTTGCAGATCGAAACCAAATCGTTCTCTCCTGCAAGAGGAACCAGCCAGATCAGCCTCATGACAAACCTCAATGCCAATTCACCATATTTGGGACAAGCTGGCGATGTAGCCTCTCCATTTGATATCAACGATCCATCCGAAACCAGCAACTATGCCTCTTCCGTGCGGGTTTTTGACTCCCTCGGGCGCGAACATCTGGTTACTACTTACTTCAATAAGCTCAACCCGGAGGGAAATCCGGATGGGTATATGCAGTGGGAAGCTCACACCGTGGTGGCTGGGGCTGGGGTTACTCTTGCTGATGGCTCTGAGTGGCCCATGGAGTGGGCTGAGGTTGGACGCAGTATGCTCACCTTCGATACCGGGGGACGTCTGGTTAATACCAAAGATTTGAGTGAAACCATATATGGGGGCACGGCTTTTAACCTAATAACTGACCCAACTCCTTATGATCCCGTCAATAATCCTAGTGGTCAATGGGCCGTAACGCTTGATGCAGACAGAGAATACGATTTTACGGGAAATCTTTATGAAACCACTAATCCTGGCACGCCATCTAATAATGGTTCTACTGTTGCTGATGGATACCCACAAACTAGCGATGTGGAAAAGAGCAAAACAGGAGTACCTGTTGTTTCTACTCTTCCTGGCTCTATGGCCTGGAACAACGAAGCAGACTCAGCGCAATCCATAGATTTCGCTTTTGCCGCCACTCAGTATTCAAGTGAGTCGGACGTTATTTCTCAAAGCCAAAATGGGTTTGCTACCGGTACCCTGGTGAGCTTATCCATCGACAGCGATGGCAACGTGCTGGGCAACTACTCTAACGGTGAACCACGTAAGTTGGCGCGGATCGCCTTGGCTAAGTTCTCCAACCCGCTGGGTTTGACCAAGGTGGGTAACAATATGTATGGCGCCAGTGAGGAATCCGGTACGCCAGTGATAGGGACAGTCGGTTCCGGGGTGGGGAAGATATTTACCAACTCCCTTGAAATGTCCAACGTCGACCTCGCGCAGGAGTTCGTTAAGATGATCACCACCCAGCGTGGTTTTCAGGCCAACTCCAAGATTATAACCACCACCGATGAGCTTCTGGGTGAACTGATCAATCTGAAACGTTAATCTTCACTTAAGTAGCTGGGACATCCCCGCGTTTAAAGCCAAGGGATGATTAAACCGTAAGGCAATTGGTGTAAAACCATTGGAGCGGGCAGAACATGCACAAACGGCGTCGGGTAATTTACATCCGGCGCCTTTTGTGGTTTTTCAGGTGTGTTTTTAGGTGTTTAATCTTCTGCGCCATCGTAGTAAAGTAGTGAAGATTTTGTTAGTATGCCGAGTCTGCAGAATATTTTATTCTTTATCATGAAACTGTGTTCCAGGGTGTAATACATGGATCTTTCCACAATTTTCGGAGTTGTAGCCGCTTTTGGTCTGATGATAGCGGCAATCATGACCGGCGGATCTATATTGTTATTTATAGATCCGGCCTCGATGATGATCGTCGGTGGGGGGACTCTTGGCTCAACCCTAGTACATTATCCCTTCAAAGAATTGGTCCGCGCCATCGGTGTCGCTAAAAAGACCTTGTTTGTAAAAGAGCAAAATCCAGCGGATATTATATCCCAGTTGATTGAATTTGCCACCAAGGCGCGTAAAGAGGGGATTCTCTCCCTTCAGTCGGTGATGGCACAGATAGACGATCCATTTTTTCTTAAGGGTTTGCAGATGGCGGTGGACGGACAAGAGCCGGAATCGCTAAAGCAGATGCTTGAACACGAACTCGATTTTATTCAGGAACGACATGAGAGCGGAGCCGCGATTTTTGACACTATGGCCGCGTATGCTCCAGCGCTAGGGATGATAGGAACGCTGATAGGTTTAGTGCAGATGCTTCAGACTATGGACGATCCTTCCACTATTGGACCCGCTATGGCAGTTGCGTTGTTGACTACCTTCTACGGGGCTGTGTCTGCCAATCTTTTGTTCTCCCCTATGGCTGGAAAACTTAAGTACCGCTCCGCTTCAGAAATGTTGTGTAAGACCATCGTTGCTGAGGGGATGAATTCCATTCTGGCCGGGGAAAATCCCCGGGTTATGGAGCAGCGCCTGCATGCCTTTGTGTCTCCAAATCAGCGCCAGAGCAATTTCAACAAAAGATAAGAGTTGTTGTGTTGTTCATCAGCAGCGTGGACAGATTGTGCTGCCGGAGTAGATATTAAGTGGCAAAGAGAGAGAAAAAAAGAAAAGCCGGTGCTCCGGAATGGATGGTCACCTACAGTGACATGGTTACGCTGTTGCTGACGTTTTTTGTGTTGCTCCTCTCTATGGCGAGCATGGATCAAGTCAAGTTCGACAAGGCAGCTGGATCGTTGCGAGGAGCATTCGGCGTCTTTGGTGGCCAGGACGAACAAAAAGTTACCCAGGCGACAATTGTTGAAATTGCTCCGATTCAGGATGATCTGGTGCAGCGCACCTACACCCGGATTAGAACGCAAATGAACCGCATGCGCCTCGATCGTTCTATCGAATTAGTCAAAGATCGCGGTGCGGTAATATTGCGTATCAACGATGCTGTTCTATTTGGCCCGGGTTCGGATCGCTTGAAAGAAGAAGCTTACCCCGTGCTGCGTAAAGTCGCTGGGTTGATCGAACCACTGCCACTCCAAGCCAGAATAGAGGGGCACACCGATAGCACCCCCTTTGTAAGTAGCGATATGAGTAACTGGGAACTTTCAGTCATGCGTTCCATTGCGGTGCTGCGATTTTTTCAGCAACAGAATTTATTGCCTCTCGATCGTATGTCAGCGGTAGGTTATGGAGATCAGCATCCGATAGCGCCGAACGATACTTCGGAGAATCGAGCCATAAATCGGCGGGTGGAGTTCGTCCTTGAGAATACCGGCGATTACCGCGAACAACTTCCATATCTTATAGATGCAAATGAGCAGTTGCCGTTTTAGTTCAGCCAGCCCAGCTTAATAGGTCCTGACGCGTTATAGGGTAAAAACGTAAGTGCTCCCTGGGTGATCTATATAAATTTTTTGTCAGCAGGTTTTACGCAGGAGAGAAAACAAATGGCTGAGGAAGAAAACCAGAACAAAAGCAGTGGGAAGCTAAAGCTTATTCTACTTGTGCTCGGAGTAGTAGTTCTGCTTCTCGCGGTTGGGGTCGCAGCATATCTGCTTGGAACCACCAAGTCTGCGAAGCAGGCCGAAGAAGGTAGCTCTGAAAGCCTGGCTCAGAGTCGAGAGCGCGCTGCCATAGGGCCAATGGTGAATATCAATGATTTTATTATCAATATCTTGGATAAAAACGAGACCCGCTACTTGAAAGCAGCCATAACTATTGAGTTGCACAATCCAGAAACTGCAGCTGAAGTTGTAGAGCGGATGGCGCAGATTCGTGATGCCATTTTGTTGCTCATAGGGAATAAGACCTTTGCGGAACTAAGCGATCTGCAGGGGAAGCTGCAACTGCGTGCCGAAATTATCGCCCGTCTCAATAAGATATTGGTTAAGGGCAAGGTGAAGGGGATTTACTTCACCGAATTTGTGGTGCAATAGGGGTTCGCGTTGGAACGCATTTTATCCAAGGAAGAGATAGCGGAACTGCTTTCGGCAGTTCGCGAGGGCACGCTCGATGTTGAGCTGGAAACCCATGATGCGGACTATACGGTTAAGCCGAAAAGGGTAAGCAGTTTCAGCTTGGTGCAAACACGCAGCCAGAGTGGTGTGCGCCTGCCCAATTTTGATATTTTGCTGGATTCCTTCGCACGTAGTCTGGCTTTTTCTATTTCGAGTCGGGTGCAGCGTACTGTTTCCGTGGTGCGTGACAGTATTCAAGATGCAGAGTTCGGTACCCTGATTGAGGAGTGCATGAATCATGAACTCTTCGGGGTTATCGGTATTGACCCGCTGAAGAAAAACGGTTTGCTTATCTTTGATTCCAATCTGGCTTTTTCTCAGATTGAGATCCTCCTCGGTGGTGGAGCAGGGCTACATGCGCAGGCGCCGAAGCGCAGCCTGACCGCTATAGAGCTGAACCTGTCTAAGGATATTTTTTCTGAGACGTGTGCAGAACTCAACAAAGCATTCAGTGTTATAGAGCAACTTAACTCATCCCTCATCCATGTAGAAACCAATCCTCGTCTGGTTAATATTGTCACCTCGGATACAGACATGATGGTAGCAACCTTCAAAACCAGAATTGAGGACGTTGAAGGGAATATACGCCTGGTGATCCCGTACAGTTCGCTGGATCCAGTGCGCGAGAAACTTAAGACCGAATTGGGCATGGCACGGCCGTCCGGGCAGTGGCGGGACTATATGGCCCAAGAGCTCAGCCAAATGGAGGTTACGGTCACAGCAGAGCTGGCGCGGGTGAAGCTGAACGTG
>Ga0265295_1002057_pt1 | contig 33240 bp, 34 predicted proteins | sample Munlansysbiofilm_FD_192503 | JGI IMG/M metagenome (GOLD analysis project Ga0265295, IMG submission 192503) | Leachate microbial communities from a municipal landfill in Southern Ontario, Canada - Methane capture system biofilm | ecosystem: Engineered > Solid waste > Landfill > Unclassified ... | reverse complement strand
TAATACGCTTATTCGGCCTGGGACATTTACTTGGGGTGACGTCTTTAAAAACCAGACATTTTAGATTTAATCAGAACTTTTGTTGAATCTTCTCATTTTCTCATTTTTCATTCAAGGATGATGAAACAATGAAAAAAATAACCACTTATTTGTTATTAATACTCTTATTGATAGTATTAACCGGACTATTCATTGTTGAGATGAATCTAAGAGACTGGAGGGCTGACGAATTAAGGCCACATTACGAATATACGGTTAAAATAAGTGGTCTTTCAGGAACTGAAGTATTGGGAACAACTAAAATTTTAGTTCCAATTCCTGCAACAAAAGAAGGAGTTTTTGCAATCACACCTTCTCAGAAAGAACCGTCTTTTTTCAAAAGTCTCCTGCAAGAGCATTTTTTCCACACACCAGAGAAGTACATAAAAGGAATATATTTTGAAAATACTACTGAGTCACTCGACAATGAATCACTTAATGGAAACTGGACGAGTTCTATTGTAAATACCAAACATGGTCCAATGCTGGAATTCAGGACAAACGAATCTGTTCTTACAGATATTTCCTTTTCAAAGATTGTAGTATTGGAACAGATGAACAATAAAGACCCTATTAATGAAAACAGTCCTATATTATATCCGATTGCAGGTGAAGTATCATTAGTAGGAGAAGATTATCAATACTTTCGATTAATGTCCCGAGTAATCACATATGAAACTTATATTGAAATGAGTGATAATATCAACAGTAAAGCCATAAAATTTGATATTAGCCTTGAAGTCTATCCAGATGTTACTGAACGCGATAGAGGTAAAGGAACTTATAAAAATAAACTGGATGTGGTTGTTGCCGAATCCGGCGAATTAAAAAAGAATGCCACAATTGAAACATATTTGTAACTTATTTTTTAATTTCATTGTTAATTTCCATTTTTTCGGGAAAGGTCGGTCGTGCTCTCACGACTGGTGAAAGCATGGGGACCCGAATAGCCGATAGACACAGGCACTGGTACAGAAATCCCAGCACTCAGATTTTTCAGGGCGGCATTAAGTATAACTCCGATAAACCCTATCTCCTCCTCCATGCTCATAGGACTCACAGGTACGCCGGGAACAGGAAAAACCTCAGTAAGCAAACTTCTCGAAAAACGCAGGGGATGGAAAGTGGTCTACCTTAATGATCTCATAAAGGAAGAACATCTGTACTCAGAAGTCGATGAAGAAAGGGACTCCGTAATTGCTGACATGGAACTCATCAGGGAGCGCCTTTCCGGCATTCTTGAAGAAGAAAAGGGACAGCATGCCGAAAAGGCAAAAGTAAATGGGGAGGAAAAGGAAAACATTACCATCATCGAAAGCCACCTTGCTCATTACATAACAGACATTGTAATAGTGCTCAGGGCTTATCCTCCCGAACTGAAAAAAAGGCTTGAAAAACGAGGATATTCTGAAGAAAAAATTAACGAAAACGCAGAAGCCGAGTCAATTGATTTGATCCTGGCAGAAGCTTTTGAATGGTGCAAAAAAGTCTTTGAAGTAAATACGACCGGCAGGACTGCAGAAGAGACTTTGGGAGATGTGGAAAAGATTATAGATTATATTCTTGCTGGCAAAGAAAACGAACTGCAGGAATACATTCCGGGCTCACTTGACTGGATTGATTCTGTGCCCTGAAAGATACTCTAAAAACCATAAGAAGCTTAAAAGAAGATTATTGCATAAAAATGGTCATAAAGAAAAATTGCTGTCACTGGTAGAAACATTCTTCAGACGGGAAACTCCGTCGAAGCTTTTGATTACTTCTGCAACCGGTTTCGGGACAAGGTGCTCCCATTTTTCTCCTTCAATCATCCGCCTTCTGATCTCAGTGCCGGAGTACCTTTCTCTAACGTAAAGGGGAGATTCCTTAACACAGAACCCGGCTTCCCTGAAAAGCTGGATGACAAGAGGGTTGTTCGAGTACACCACGTCAAAACGGGGAGTTCTGGATACGACGTGGTGAACCCAGATAGAGTTATATCTGACATCTTCGATGGGGACGACGTAATGACGGATAGAAAGGTGCTCAAGTGCATTATAAACCATAAGAACCCTTTCCCCTGCAGTGAAAGGATCAATGGCTTCATGGCTTTTCTGGGCACTCCCTATGCCTATGACCAGTTCGTCCACCTCTTCTGCAATCCGCGCGATTACGGCATGGTGTCCGAAGTGATACGGCTGAAAACGTCCTATGTAAAAAGCTCGCGTCATCGTATCCAACCTCGAATGTACCATATTTCTTTTTTGAATTAAGTTTCGGATTTAAATTAAGTTTTGAATTTAAATTAAGTTTCGGACTTCAGACTGTTTCACTGCGGATTCCGGTCTCAAAGCTGAATTCCTTGCAGACTTCCTGGAAATGTTCCGCATTACCCTTGCGCTTCATTTCGATAAGCTTTCCAACAAGTTCGAGGCCTGGCTTGGGGTCTTCCATTATCTCCATCTCATCCCGGACCATATCGAAGTATTTTTCCCCGATTTCAGTCCTTATGAAAACAGAGTTCCACCCGTCAGGTGCTCCAACAGAACCCACAGAGATATCGGCAAAGACAGAGGTATAGTCGCAGCAGTGATGGCAGGGATTCCTTGCATACTTTGCAATATCCTTGATAGGCACGGAATGGACTTCCCCATCCTTTGTGTAGACCCAGAACTTGCCTTTTGTGAATTCCATCTTTACGATATCCCTGACGTTTACTTTCATGATCTCAGGGATAATTTTGTCGAGCATGACATCATGATGGAAACTTTCCATGCAGAGCAGGCCAATAATGAGCACAATCTTCTCGTTTACGTTTTCCCGGATCAAACGTGCAGCATGAGCCTGGCAGGGCACCCCTACAACTGCAATCCTGTCGTACTTCTCAAAAGCTTCCCTGAGAGCTGCTACTACGGGATCAGAAGTATATTTTGTTCCTCTTGTCCTCTCAACGTCTTCCGCACTTGTGAGCAGAACAACTTCGGGTTCCCAGTTTTCGTTCCGGGTGATTCCCACAGCACAGTCAATTTCACCTTTATTGAAGAGGGCTTTGAGAATTCCGCTGGTTACGCCTCCGTCCTGGCTGCCGGCATTATCTTTAGACTTTGCGCCAAAGAATTTGCGGACATTTAAAAGCTCGTTTTCAATGAAACCGTCCACTACGGGACAGATCCTGCTGCAGGTCAGGCAGCCTTCGCAGACCTGGAACGCAGCCCCTTTTTCATACAGGCTCAGATCGTTCGGGTCTCGAATTTCTGCCGCCTTCTTTACTGTAACAGCTCCAATGGGACATACAGCCTCGCATGCCCCACAGGCTGCGCATACGTCATGTTGAATGACTTCTGCAATCTTTGGTGGCAATCAGTTACCTCCACTGCCTTGATAAGCTTGCCTTACTGGCAAGATGTTTTTAAAAGTATAATGAGATAAATTAAAAAAAATTATTGCAGGATGTAATAAAATTACATCTTTGCAATGATCTCTTTGCCTATAAGCTTTATTGCCTTTTCTTTGTCAGGACCGATAGGGGATCCGGCAACAATCTGGGTTACTCCGATTGCTTCAAGGTCTTTAATCCTCTTCATGCAGTCTTCTGGAGTTCCGCAAATTGAGAAAGCCTCGATCATCTGTGGGGTAACAAGCCCGCCCATGAGAGATCCGAAGTCTCCTTTGGCAATGGCATCTCCGATCTGTTTCTTTGCTTCGACAGAAATGCCGTGGCGTTCGAGGACAAGGTCGGGGGATCCTGCGACAATGAAAGCGACCACTACTTTTGCAGCATTGACTGCTTTTACAGGGTCTTTGTCAATGGAGAAACAGGCATATGCAGTTACATCGACTTCACTCGGGTCGCGGCCGACTTTTTCGGCGCCCTTGCGGATCTGTTCTACAGCGACTTCAAAGTCCTTGGGGTGAGAAGCATTGATCAGGACACCATCTGCAACTTCACCGGCAAGTTCGAGCATCTTGGGACCCTGGGCACCCATGTAGATTGGTATTTTTCCAGCCTTGAAGGCGAGCTTTGCACCTGCGAACTTGACCATTTCGCCGTCCATGGAGACTTTTTTGCCGTCTATGAAGTCTCTGATGGCCTGGATTGCCTCTTTTGTGGTTGCAAGAGGTTTTTCCCATGCAATGCCCATGGCATCGAAGGTTGCTTTGTCTCCGGGGCCGAGACCAAGAACTGCCCTGCCGCCTGAAATCTCAGCAATGGAAGCAATGCTTGATGCTGTAATTGCAGGGTTTCTGGTGTAGGAGTTTGTAACACCGGAGCCGATCTTGATGCTGTTGGTGTTCAGAGCGAGAACAGTAAGAGTGGAATATACGTCACGGTTGTTGTAGTGGTCAGTGATCCAGACATAATCGAATCCCTGCTGTTCTGAGAGCTTTGCGTAATATGCGATCTTTAAGGCAGGATCGGCTGGTACAAATTCAATTCCGAACTTCATCTTTGATTACTCCTTAATCTACTATTTAATAACTAGATGGGGGATTTTTATCCCATGATGAATATAGAGATCAAATTATAATTAACGTCTATTACAATAGATGTTAATTGCAACCTCTAACTAGAATTCACATAACAGTATTTAAGAATCTATATATAATTAACTGTATTAAAGGAAATGTATATAAAAGGACTGATAAAACAAATCCTCATACAGTCATTACACTGAAAACCTGCACAACGCAGGGCTCATTCAAAAGAAATAACCAAACCATATAAACCTTATCTAGAAGCGGATATTTTTCATGCCGTGTTTTAAATGGGGAAAAAAAGAGACATGAAAAAAAGATAATTAGGATATTTTAAAGGAAGTTTTCCGCCAGAAAAAGGAAAAGATTTATATTGTAAAGATGTGGCGCGTCGAAATAGACAGAAAATTTCGCAGCCGTTAATTAAGAAAAATCAGGGATACAGACGGTGGAAATAGAAAAAGAAAACCCTGAAAGCCCTGATATAAACATATGAAAAAAATAAGAAATGTTGGAAGGGAATGGGGAGACCTATGTTACTTTTTTAAAAATCCTTAGAATTATATACAAAGAATGGTTAATGAGTATGGATGTTGTGAAATTCGGAGCCTTCTCCGAAGATTACAGGGCAAGGGGAAAGCCCGTGTAAGAATTTTAAAAAATTGGAACCAGAAGGAGGTGAAGTAGCTGTGGGCGTATCCAAGAAAGGAGAAAAATACCTCTGCGAGATCTGCGGTAATGAGGTCACCGTAACAAAAGTCGGAGGCGGAACGCTTGTTTGCTGTGGGGAGGAAATGACCCTGATAGAGGAATAATGAAAGAGCCAGAGACTTTTTCATATAAAAATTAAATCAGACCTGAAATAACTGGTACTGGAATAATGTTTTCTGATCTGGAGGTCGACGAGCAATGAAATGCTATGAATGTGCCCTTGAGGGCAAAGATACGGATGCTGTGGGAATTTGTATCGTATGTGGGAGAGGGGTTTGTAAAGAGCACCTTATACATGAAGAAACCCCTGTATGGGAAGGCAACTATCCTATTCAACTCAAGCCTGACCAGGAACACATAAAAAGAATTGTCTGTGTTCCCTGCCACATAGCTTTGAAAGAGAACTGTCTGTTTAACGAAGTGTGTTGAGGTGGTCAAATATGCTGAAATGTTACGATTGCCTTGAAAATAATAAAGATAGTGAAGCAGTAGGAGTATGCATCGTCTGCGGAAAAGGCCTTTGCATGGAACATATCAAACAGGTAGAATTTCCAATGAAAGGGGGATACCCTCTACCTGAGCTAAAACTCAAGAAAGATCTTCCCAGAATGATGTGCCGTGAGTGCATCGACGCTACTGTTGGAGAAGATTTCTGCGTATAATTCTATGATTGAATATGCGTAGAACTGGATTTTTTCTTTATCCGGGGTAGAACAGTAGAAAGATTGCGGAAAGATAAAAGTCAAAATAACTGCGGAATGGTGACCCGTACGCAGACGGCATTTATCAGAGCAATTAGAGCTATCTCAAGGAATATAACAACTAAAAAATAAAAAGGATTCAAAAAAGGAGGCTATCAATTGACAGAGCATAAAGAAGTAATGGAAAGTATCGGAAAAAAAATGGGATTCAAGCCCAATATCCTTGAAACGCTAGGGGAACTCGATCCTGAATTTCTCGGAAAATACAGACGCTGCGACGGAAAACTCCTATCGGATGGGGCCCTACCCGCAAAGACAAAGATCCTCATGGCTCTTGCAGTTGTGGCATCCAAACAGTGCGAATCCTGTACCGTAGCTCAGATGAAAAGCGCCCTGAACCATGGAGTAACCAAAGAAGAAATTATGGAGACCATGGAAGTTATCTTTATCACCTCAGGAGCTCCGGCTGTAGCTGCATGCAGGGAAGCCCTGAAGCTTCTGAAATAAATCATTCGGAAGTTGCATGGAATACAGGCCTGTTAACCTGGCTGAGTACTTGATTATAGATTAGATGCAGAAATGAATAGTATGTATCCAGAAATCCCTGTGGAAAACTTCCGGATACATACATTCTAAATTCGGCAAGGGTAAAAGCTCGAAGTAAAAACATACTGAAGAAGCAAGATTGTAAAAAAAGGTAGGTTATGACCATGATAGGAAATGAAGAAAAAATAAATAAGCCAGCAGATCCGGCAAACCTTACAGAAGGAGAGAAAAAACACGTACCGGTTATTGAAGCTCCTGAAATGGTAATTGCAGGAAGGCCTTTTGAAGTTGCCGTCACGGTTGGCAGTATTCCCCATGTAATGGAAGAAAAACATTTCATAGAATGGGTTGAACTTTACCTGCACAACAAACTTGTAGGGAGAAAAGAGCTGGATCCTTCCGGAGAAAAAGTTGCAACAGTGATTTTCGAAGTGGAAGCCGATGAGGCCCTGATTGCTATCAAAGAAATAGAAACATGCAGGGTCCGTGGAGTTAATATCTGCGGCAGCTGCGGAGAGAAATCAGTAATAGCAAACCTTCGTGCAGTGGAAAAATGCAATGTCCACGGCATATGGGAAGAATACAAAAAAATAGAGATAATGTCAGGGGAAGAAAGAGAAGAAGGCAAAAAATGCGTCTGGAAAGCCTGAAAATTTGAACAAAATAACTGGGGGAAAGGCAGTGAAAAGCCCGGGACTTCTAAGTCTAATCATTACTATTCTTTTTGCAGGATTGATCATATTTGCCGGAGCCGCAGAGCCGAGTGGACCCGGTGATTTCACATCCAATCAGTTTTCGAAATCAGGAATCTGTTCGAACTGCCATGGGAGCAGTTTCGGAGAATGGGCCGGCTCCATGCATTCGCTTGCAGACAGCGACTTTTTTTACAATGCAATGCTTCAGGAATATGGTGTAGCTGCAGAAGCCCAGGGGCTTTCCCCGGAGTTTTGTTCCCGTTGCCACACCCCTATAGGAGTGGTTTCTTCCGAAATACCTCCCCTTGATGGGTCTCACCTGAGCGAAGTTTCAAAGGAAGGGGTACAGTGTGACTTCTGCCATGTAGTTGCCGAAAGCGAAGGGATCGGAAACGCCCCCTATATCCTTGAACCGGGAAGTGTAAAATGGGGAAACAGGGAGGATGCAGAGTCTCCATCCCACGAAACAGAGGGACATGAGTTTTATGACGATTCAGCATACTGCGGCATGTGCCATAACATCTACCATCCGGTAAATAATTTGACTCTTGCAGCCACATATACGGAATGGGAAGAAAGCCCTTACGCTGAAAATGGGGTAAACTGCCAAGCATGCCACATGACCCCCGGAATTGTTAAATTCGAAAAAAATCCGGGAAAAGCTGCCTCATCAGGCCCTAAGAGGGAACATGTTTATACTCATCACTTTGTGGGTGCAAACGCTTTCGTAACCGGTGAAATGGGTGAAGGCAGGCATGAAAAGAGAGCTATTGAGTATCTCCAGAACGCCGCAAAACTTGAAGTAAATGCTTCTGATTCGGCTGAACCTGATGAGAATGTGGAAGTTGAAGTCAAAATTACGAATGTAGGAGCAGGGCATAAAATTCCAACCGGAGTCACCGAAGAAAGAGAAATGTGGCTTGAGCTTACGGTAAGTGATTCAGAAGGGAAGGCACTTTATCATTCCGGAGCTCTTGACAGCAACGGTGGAATTGACCCCGAAGCAACTGTCTACCACACAGTCTTTGCTGATGCCGATGGAAAGCCAACAGTCAAGGTGTGGGAGGCAGCAAGCATCTTTTCAGACAACAGGATAGGCCCGAAAGAATCCGTAATTGAAAAGCATTCTTTCATAATGCCTGAAAATGCTTCAAACCCTATCAGTACAAAGGCAATTCTTCACTACAGGTCGGCTTCTCAGGTGCATATTGACGAGCTTTTCGGAGAAGGAGCCTATGATGTGCCTGTAATTGATATGGCAACATACCCTGAAGAAGAAGAAAAATCATCAACTCCTGGATTCGGAATGCTTGGAGCAGTCGTCGCCCTCTCTCTGGGCAGCGTCTTCAGAAGGATTATTCAGAAGGATTAAGAAGTAAAACGGAAGGAAAAACTAAAAATCAGGGTTAAAATCGTAAGGGCATAAGATTATTGCCCTGAAGCCACAACATCATATGGATGAATCCGGAAGTTGCCGACTTCGATAAACCCTGAATCTGATTCAAAAGACCCTTAATTTAGAGATACAGGAGAAGGGACATGCAGGAAACCGAAGCCAAACCTATAAGGATCCTGGGAATATCGGGAAGCCCCAGAAATATGGCAACTGATTATCTGGTTCAGGAAGCCCTGAAAATCGCAAAGGAGAAGTATGGTGCAGAGACGGAATATTTCTCCGCAAAAGGAAAAAAACTGAATTTCTGTATCCACTGTGATTTCTGTATTAGAAAGAAAGAAGGCTGCATCCATAAGGACGACATAGCGGCTGAACTTTACGATAAAATGATCTGGGCAGATGCCTGGATAATAGGAACTCCTGTTTATCAGGGAACAATAAGTGCCCAGACTAAAACGATAATGGACCGCTGCAGGGCTGTGGTCGCAAGGGACCCTAAAGTATTTTTAAATAAAGTAGGGATGGGGATTGCGGACGGAGGAGACCGCATAGGCGGACAGGAACCTGCTATTCAGACAATTCATACTTTTTACATAATTAATGAAATGATTCCTGTTGGAGGAGGCTCTTTCGGGGCAAACCTGGGAGGCACCTTCTGGTCAAAGGACAAAGGGGCAGAAGGGGTTTCTGAGGATTCGGAAGGCATGCGGAGCCTTAGAAGAACCCTTAAGAAGCTTATCCAGACAGCCCAGCTCGTAAAGAGGGCTGATGCCTCGGAAGAGCCTCAAACTCCTGCGCCTGAAATATCCGGAGAAGCACATAAGCAGTAACTCCAGGCGGGGTAAAGGGTTAAAGATTCGGAAGTCCGGGAATAATCACATGATCATGGTAATAAGTCATCAGAGATTGGATTGAAGCCCAGGAAGGTGTTATCTTGGTAGAATCGTTAGACAAACAGGTTAAACGCATAGCATGGGGAATTACAGGTTCCGGAGACCAGATGATTGAAACTTACAGCATTCTGGTAGACATAAAGAACAGAACAGGCGTTGAGACAATGGTTTTCCTGTCCAAAGAAGGGGAAACCGTAATGAAGTGGTATCATCTATGGGATAAAATTCAAAATGATTTCCCTAATTTTAAAGTGGATGCAGGCCCGAACTCTCCATTCATTGCAGGCCCGCTGCAGATGGGATATTATGATTTCCTGCTGATAGCCCCGGCAACCGCCAATACAGTAGCAAAAATAGTGTACGGAATTGCAGATACCCTTGTTACGAACGCGGTGTCTCAGACAGCAAAAGGAAAGACGCCCATATTCATCCTTCCTGTGGACCAGAAGAGGGGAACTGTAAAAACTGCCGCACCCAGTGGCAGGGCGTTTGAGCTTACAATGCGTGAAGTAGATGTTACAAACTCGGAAAAGCTTGCGCAGATGGAAAACATAAACATACTTACCAGCCCCTATGAAATATATGACATATTCGGGATTGAAAGGCCTACTGAAGATATAACTGTAAAAGTTCGGGAACAGAAGAGAAAGAAAGCAAAGAAGGTAGCTGAGAGTTGAAAACTCTTAAAATAAGGGGAAACCTGAAAAATAAAATGGGGGAAAAATATGGAAAGCGCATACCAGAACACTGTAGATGAAGTAAGGAATCTTAAAGGGATTGAAGAAGCTCTGGCTCTTGCAATTGAGAGAGAAAAGGAAGCAAAAGACTTCTACATGCAGCAGGCTGCCATGATGGAAAACCCGAAATTTAAGGAGCTTTACGAGCACCTTGCAGGCGAAGAAGTAAAGCATCTGGGTTATCTCGAAGAATACCGCGATAAAAAAGAACTGCCTGCTATCAGTACGGAAGTTCCCAGCGGGCAGTCTTTCAGCCCTGAGTTCGACCCTGCAAGGACAAAAGTGGGAGAGATTACCCTCGGAGATGCAGGCATACTGCTGGCAGCCATGAGGCATGAGAGAAAGAGCGAGGACTTTTATTCCGAGCTTGCAAAAAAAACAGAAGACGAAAATCAGAGAAATTTCTTCCAGATGCTGTCAAGGTATGAAAGAGAACATTATGAGATTATTGACAGTTACCTGGAAAATGTCACAAGTTTCCGCATGCAGACCTGAAAAGTATAGAAGGCCATCAGCGTATGGAAACTGGGATAACAGGCGGAACAGCCGAACTTGCCAGAAGAATCTACTGGGTAGGATCAATTGACTGGAACGGCAGGGAAACATCAGGGAGTTTCACGGGTTTACCACCCCGGGTAGGGGTGGGACGACCTGTAACTTCTGCCTTATTGTCGGAGAAAAATTACCTTATTGATACTGTGAAGGCTCCTTTTGCAGAAGAGATGTGAGGTGCATACGCCAGTTTATTGACCCCTCAAAGCTCGATTATATAGTAGTAAACCATATGGAGCCTGACCATAAAGTTCCCTGCTGGAGCTAAAAAAGCAGGCGACGCAAAAATCCTCATCACAGGAAGAGGAGTCTGTATTCTTAACGGCTACTTCAAAGATTCCGGCAGTAAGGACTGGAATCTTGAGATAGTGAAAACAGGCGATGAGCTTGACCTTGGAGGCAGGACCCTCATTTTCCTTGAAGCTGCCATGCTTCACTGGCCTGACAGTATGGAAATTTTTCGGAAAGAGGACAGGATTCTCTTCTCAAACGATTGTTTCGGGCAGCATTTAGCCTCAAAGAGGTATGATTTTGAAGTGGGAGACGCCCTTCCTGACGCTGTAGAGTATTATGCAAACACTTTAATGCCTTTCCACATATCCTAACACTTTAATGCCTTTCCACATTCCTCTTCTCCGCTTTCAGGGAGTTCTGGAAAAACCTGGAGTCGAGGCCCTGCAGATAGCCCTTTCCCATTAAATTATATGGAAACAGGATCTCAAGCACCAAGATGACCTTTTTACTTGTTCCACCTGTTAGAAGGGCTTATTTTTAATTAATTAGCGGCATAAAGCTCTTTTTCGCTTGCTCCGCTTCGCTCAGGAGACTAATTTATGAATTAGAAAAGTGAGCTTCGTCCATGAGGACTCACAGATCAGGCATTGCTTTTTTTTGAAAACATTTAGAGGTTATTTAAGATTTACTTTTTGGGCATTTTCAGATTCGATAGCCGTAGAGGTTAGAAATATTCAGTCCTGAGATTTATTAGAAAAATACTTTCACCCTGCTTGGCGGAAGTTAATAAGTACAGAAGTCATTTTCAGGAGTAGAGGTGAATACAATGGAAGAGATATTCAAAGGATTGGTAGAACGAGCTCAGTACTATGAACAGTTTGAGAGCTTCAGAAACCGGGATATTTCTGGACAGTTCGGGGATATAACAGAAATGAACCTGAGGATAAAAGTTTCAGTACCGAATATGTGAGACCGGAAAGGAATTAACAATTGTATCCGGAATATGCTGGAAACGGTAAATCCGGATAATGAAGGCTGCAAATCTCTAAAAAGGCGGAATGTTGAGATTTAACTTCTCAACACAACAAAAATTAAAAAAATCAAATGAAGAGGATGAAAAAGAAAAAGAAACGAAACTAACAGACAACCGGACAGACAGACCTAAAAAATTAACAAGATCGATATTAGAAAAACAGAAATTTAATTAAGAAGAAGTGAAGGATTAAATGAAAAATTAGAAGGGAGTGGAGGGGCAAAGAAACATAATTTTTAACGAGTAATTTTTTAATGATTAATGAAATTTTTGAGGGGCCAGAAAATAAAAAAATAAGAGAAGAGAATTTTTTTTCAAAATGCGACCGGAAATAGTGCAAAACTTTAAAGTCTGGAGATTACTTTTCAACTTTTTCCAGATCTTCCTGAAGGTTCTGGCCAAGTTCCGCATTATAGAAGTCTCCGCTAGCAGGAAGCTCCATTAAGAATATACTGGTGATATCAAGTGCAGCATCTCCTTTTTCCATTTCAAGGTCAAGAACGTGCCCGCCTGCGCTTCTGTTCTCTGTGATAAAGTGAAGGTGATATCCCGGTACATTTACGCCCTTTACGTATTCGGGAGTTCGGAATCCTACCAGTGTACCACTTACGTTTTCAAATTCAAAGACGGACTGGGAAGATACTGCATCTGCCAGTTGAAGATAAGGCTTCTCCTGCCGGGGTACACTCCGTGCTTTTACGTAAGAGAAATTTCCGTCAACCTTTACAGCATAAAAAAGATTTTCCGAAGGCAGATTAAGGTCAAGAAAATCTTCGAGCTCGGAAAGGTTTGCAGATTTCTCAAGCCTAAAAGTTTCATCAGCTTCAAAATAGGTGACAGTGGCAAAAGGAGTTGTTATTTCCCCGGAAACAGGATAAGCAATACCATCTGTTTTTATTTGATAGTAATTGCCATCAAGAGCGAGCATTTCCCCTTCGAGCCCATCAAAAGTCCCTATACCAAAGTCCCCATGAGTTTTAAGATCAGAAACAGGCAGAACCCCATCATAGACTCCCAGAAGCAGGGCATCAATTGTTGATACCTGATAGAGTACGTCAGAGGCATTATTGCTGATATCCGGAACTGAGTTCGCAATGCTTTCGACGTTGCTATTTTTGCCAGAGGTCTCAGGAGTGTTGCCAGCAAAACCTGTGCAGCCTGAAAATAAAGTAAATGAAGTAACTGCTAAAAGGATTAAAAAGATTAGAAAATATTTTATGTTCATCCGTGTTCCTCACAGAATTCTTTTAAAAAATTATTGTTTCTGAAATTACAAATAAGTTTAGTATGTTTTTTAGAATACTCAAAAAATTTATAAGAAATGAGGCTGAAGTACTCTATGGGAAAGGGAACAATATGGAAGAATATTTTGAATATCTTGTTGAGAGGGCACGGTATTATGAAAGGTTTGAAATTTTTAGAAAAGGAGACCCGAAGGTCCAGATCGGTTTAAACAGGAGTGAACATATCAAGAAAGAGATATCTGTTATTGAACTCGTTTTCAAGCAGGATTTGGAAAAAAACAATTAAGGATCAGGAAAAAAGTTAAGAATGAACTGCAGATATCATACGAATAATTTTTAAAGGAATTTCCTGTTTTTTCCGAACAGGCTACTCTTTAACCAGCATTATTCTTGCCGGAGTCCGACCGCGCCCTTAAGAAGGGGCAGGCCAGGGAATGTATATCCCTATATAGAGACTCCCTATATAGAGACCCCGAGGTTAAGCCAGATAAAAGGACCATGTTATTGATGAGCGGCTCACGAACTTCTTCATCTTCTTCATGCCTGTTTACTCTCAGATGATAAAACTCCGGGCTTTTGACGCCGGCGTCAACAGGATTCCTGTAAATTTTCGAGGCTTCGGATTCTGAGTTAAAGTTCTGCATTATCCTGAATTAAGGCTCTGCATCATTCTGAATTAAGTTTCTGCATTATTCAGAGTTAAAGGTTCTGCATTATATACTTTGCAACCGCATTACCCACTTCTGCAGTGCTCGCCCTGCCTCCCAGGTCAGGAGTAATTATTTTTTTCTGAAGGAGGTCAGCTATTGCAGCATCAATTAGTCGGGCTTCGGGTTTGCCCATCCATTCGAGCAGCATTTTTACGCAGAGAATTGCTGCAAGAGGGTTTGAAATTCCTTTTCCCGCAATATCAGGGGCACTCCCGTGCACGGGTTCAAAGAAGGCGTACTTTTTCCCTATATTGGCGCTAGGGACAAGCCCAAGGCTTCCCACAAGGGCTGCACACATATCACTCAGGATATCTCCGAAAAGGTTTGTTGTTACCACAACATCATACTTTTCGGGGTGCATTATAAGGCTGTAAGCCATGGAGTCAACCAGCATGTCTCCATACTCAACTCCATAAGAGCTGGCAGTTTCCCTGCAGACATCAAGGAAAAGTTTGTCTGACTTCAGGACATTGGACTTGTGGACAATGGTTAATTTGCCGGACCTTTTTTTTGCAAGCTCGCAGGCGTATTCCGAAATCCTCTCAGAACCCTTTCGGGTTATCACCCTTTTTGTCCAGGAAAGATCATGTCCTATCTCCTCGATCCCGGAATAAAGCCCTTCAGTATTTTCCCTTACGATAATGAAATCAAAATCGCTTCTTCCGGAAACTCCCACAACGCCAGACAGGGGTTTTACAGGCCTGACATTGGCGTAAAGGTCAAGCTCTTTCCTGATAGTCAGGAGAACACTTTTATAACCTGGGTCAGGTACCGTGGTGACTGCTCCGAAAAGCACAGCATTGCAGCTCTTTATAATTTCCATATCTTCTTCTGACATTGCAGTGCCTGTTCTTTCCCACCTTGCATAGCCGATTTCCAGAGGCACTTTTTCGAATTCAAGCCCGAAGGCGTCCAGGACCTCAACAGCTGCGGGAATCACTTCCCTGCCGATACCGTCACCTTCGATTACCGCGAGTCTCATGGTACTGCATCTATGGCTTGAGGTATATGAATCTGGCGTAACTTTATAAGATTCTAAGGTAATTTTCAGATCCAGTCCATATGTTCGGCAAGGATTTTTACTCCAAGCCCTATGAGGATCAAACCGCCCAGGATTTCAACCTCATTCTCGAAAAAGTGGCCGATCCTGTACCCCAGAACTGCCCCGCAAAAAGACATGACAAATGTTACACAACCTATGATAATTACGGGCTCGAGAATGGGCGTCCCCAGAAAAGCAAAGCTGATCCCCACTGCAAGGGCGTCTATGCTTGTTGCGACTGCTAAAAGGAAAAGCATGGAGTAGTTAAGGGAATTTACTTTTCCGTCCGGGTCTCCGTAGAGGGCTTCATAGATCATTTTGCCCCCGATGAAAGCCAGGAGCCCGAATGCAATCCAGGGGGCATAATCTGAAACAAAGCCACTTACCGCACTTCCCCCAACCCAGCCCAGTACCGGCATCAGGGCCTGGAAGCCCCCGAAAAAGACAGCCAGCTTGAGGGCATCACTTACCTTAAAGGGCCGGACTGTGGTGCCGCTTGACATGGAAACTGCAAAAGCGTCCATTGCAAGCCCCAGTCCTAAAAGGAAATTTGTAAGAAAAGACATGAAAAAGTAACTCCGACTTCGTTTTATACATGAGATCCCGGGATAATAGGTTATCCGGCACTTAAAGGTTTTCTGGCTGCATTTACCGGTCCTGGGCGGAACTGTTTTTATTCCTGATCCTGGTTACAAGATTTCGGACCGCTTCGGAAACCTGGTATTCCGATGCTCCCCAGTGGACAACAGCCCCTTCAAAACCTGAAATATTTACAAGCCCTGACTTTTCCGACCTGCAGCAGCGTGTAATAAAGGATTTTGAAGGCACAACTATTTCGGATTTAAAAGGGCAGATGTTTATGAAAGAATATTCAAGTTCAGGAAAACGCATCTCAAAAAGAGTCTTTGAGATTTCGCATCCTACAAGCAGGTGCCCGTCTTCGGTAAGAATATCCGAGTCAAGGCATTTCCCTTCAAGCCCTGATGAACTGCATGGGAAGACAGATTTTTCCCCTTCAAAACGCCTGAGGTCAACAATATTCTCAGTAAACCTGACCTGCAGATCCCCGAAAATCCCACTGGCTTCAAGCCTCCTCACTACCTGGGAAAGCCATGCAGGCTCAGGAGGAGCAACATCAAGAATTTCTATTTCGAGAATAGCGGAAGGGTCCGGCTCGTGGACTATGGTAACATGCCTGTCCACACCCGTAAAAATGACAGTGTTTACCCTGCCAGTACAGAGTTTTAACGCCGTCTCGATCAGGAGGGCACGGTCCTTGATGTTCAGTTCCTTATCATATTTGACAACCTCTTCTCCTGAGGCGATCGTCTCAAGGGCTTCCACTTTCCTTAGAAACCCGTCTCCGCTTTTTTTAACGCGGTAAACTGTATACTCAGAACTGCCTTTCTCAGAACTGCCTTTTTCGGGTTTTTCCCTTTCTTCAATAAGGTACTCCGTAAGGAAATAAACCGGCTCCTCAGTGCTTTCGGGGAGCACTTTAGTCACTCCCACATATTTGTACTCGTCTGGAAAAATCATAAATATCGCTTTTGATGCTGTTACCCTGCTGGCCCGATCAATCTACAGACCAGGCAACAAAGCATATTTCATTAATTTTGCTATAATCGTCCGTTAAACTGATTTATTTAATTGTCCATTAAGCTGATTCTTCTTTCTCCTGATCCCGGACTTTTTTTCTATGGGCAACAAGCCCGCCGTCAGTGAGCATATCGAGAAGGAAGTCAGGAAGTTTGTTTCCCCTGAAAACACCTTTTCCGGAAACTTTAACTTCACCTTTAAGCAGGTCAACTTCAATTTGGTCCCCTTCCTCACATTCAATGTCGGCTTCCATTAGAGGCAGACCAATATTAATTGCATTCCTGAAAAAGATCCTTGCAAAAGATTTTGCGACGATACAGGCTATTCCGGCGTGCTTCAAAGCCAGAGGAGCCTGTTCTCTTGATGACCCGCACCCGAAATTGTCCCCTGCGACAATGATATCTCCGGGCTTTGCTTTCTTTGAGAACCCGGGGTCAATACCTTCCATTGCATGAGCCGCAAAGACCTGCATATCCTTTGTCCTCAGGTATTTTCCCGGAATAATTACATCAGTATCTATATCGTTTCCGAATTTCCAGACCCGGCCTTTAATAGGGTTTTCCATCACACGTCACCTTTAAAATAGGTTTTTTTAATAGTATATCTAGATAGCGATATAAAAAGGAAAAAATAATAAAGGAAATTAAAGACTGGAAGAAAGCAGATGTGCAGAGAACCAAGCTTTACATCTTGCTGCTTTATTTTTTTACTTCCAGGCGAAATACCCCTTCAAACCTTTATTTCTTCTCCATTTAATACTGCTTCTTCACTTACCCTCACTTCTGTGGTCGTATCCCCATAGCTTACGACATAAGCGCCTGTCGGTGCAGTGTCGAACTGTGTTTCTCCGGGGATGGGGCCTTCGGTTGAGTAAGGAACAATAAACTCATACCTGCCTTCAGAGTCGGAACTTGTCGACTGGGAATACTCAAACGTTCTTCCCTGACCTGTCAAAATTGTTGTGTTTATATTGACAGTTTCATTGGGGGAAACTGTTCCTGTAATCTTTGCACCCTTTACGTACTCGAAAATCTTGACATAGCCGGAGTCAACTTCAGGGATGCTGCTGCCATAAAGGAAATTATAGACCTGCTTGTATCCTGCTTCCTGGGTTTGATAAGCCCATGTTTCATAAACAAGACGGTACTGTTTAAGCCCGTTTCCGTCCAGAAAATGGAGTCTGGATTCCATCGAATCAAAATAACGTTTGGAAGGGAGGTACTGGTAACCGTCACCTGTCCAGTAAGGTTGCATATACCCTTCGGTATCAAGAGTCCATTCCGGCATTGCCATAAATATATCAACAGCCATCCTTTCATCGGACATAATGTAACGCGCCCCGGATTTTTCAGGGTCTGGGTGAATAGATTCCAGCACTTCTGTTGCTTCTTCTTCGGATTGTGCAGTTAAAAAGGGTGCAGCACCTGGCACATTTGTTTCATTAATGCTTCCTCTGCGCCCACCTATCCCTGCCTGGAAAGGGTTCGCATTGGGCATCCTGTGGCCCAGGGTTTCTATGTAATGGCCGTAGTCCCACCAGGACATGACCCCATATGCAGATTCAGGGTAATCGAAAAGCTTCCCGTCTTCAGGGGCTTCATAAATAGCGTTGTAGTCCATGCCTGGGTCAGGAGTGCTGGATTTGAGCCACAAACAGGCTTCTATCCATGCCCAATCCGGGTCATTTGAACCTGTTGATTGTACCATTGCAGCCCCATATACAGGGTAGATAAGAAAAACTGCTATAGCCAGGACCGCAAGAACCTGCTTTGCCCTGAAGGACTTCAGGAAACCCGGAATATCTGCAGGAGATTTTACACTGGACTTGAATTTTTCATCAAGTTCATTCCACTTTACCTTTTCAAGGAGTAAACCTCCTATGTAGGCACTGAGAATTGAAACATTAATTGAGTAATAGTACGCGAAGCGGTTCTGGCCGTAAATTGCAAAAAGCATCAAAATACTCCAGACCAGAACCAGCACTTCTTCAGGTTTTGCTTTCCGGATTACGCTCACAAGAAGGATAATTAATCCAATTATTGAGGCAAAAAATCCGGAGACTGTGAAGTTTCCAAAGGCTCTCGATAAAGTGAAAGTGCCTCCATAATAAAACATAGAGGAAACTTCACCAATTGTAGCCGCTCCTCCTGTCAGGACTCCAAATACGGTATTCGGAGCGCTTATAATAAGAGAATAAACGGACGGAGATGCAAATCTTATTGCAAGGAGTCCCAGGAAGCCAAGTAAGAATATTGCCAGAGGATAGTAGTAAGCTTTTAGATTCCTGTTTTTAAATTCCCTCTGGATAAGACTCAGAGCTGCAAAGCCTGCCATAGTGCCAATGGCTGTCGCCACATGGAACCAGGTGTAATAGTACATTGAAAAGCCCAGTTCAGGATGAATAAAAGGAAGAATAAGAATCGCACTTACCAGAAATGTGATAATACCTGTGAACCCGAGATAATCACTCGATTCGCCATTAAAGTTATCAAGGATATACTGGACAACAGCATAAACCAGGGCAATAAACAAGAAAAGAGAAGCTCCTGGCCAGGAAAGCTGGTAAGCGGAATACATGACACCAGCAATTATAGAATAAATAAGCGGCTCCTTAACCACATTGAAGTTTTTATTGAATAAATCTTCAAAACGCAAATTCTTTTTCTTTGCAGTGATTATTGCCAGCATGAAAAACATCATGAAGAAAGTGCTGAATAGAGACTCAGCCACGTGATGGTCCGTGAAACCAATAAGTGAGCGTGACAAAAACTGTCCCGGAGCAAAAGCAATAAAGACTGCAGCGAGGATGCCGGTTTTACGGCCTCCGAGGTATTTTCCGATATAGTAAACAGGAATAACAGTAAGAGCACCCAGAACTGCAGGGAAATAAGCACCAACAGTATTGATAAGATCCTGACTCGGGCTGCCCAGTCCTAAAATTAAGGATGTTATCGCCATCATCTGGTCGTAAAGAGGACCGAAATGGATGTAACTGCCATAAGGATAATTGGTCATAGGGTTGAAAAACATCCTTTGAGGATAATTTTCGAGAAGAACATTCAGGGTACGAATATGGTACCAGGGATCGTTACTCGTGAACTTTACAAATCCGTTGGACAAAAACACATGATCGTAAGGGCGCATTCTGACCCACAGGGAAACAAAGCCAATTATCGCAACTGCCAGGGTATAAGGCAAGCTGGACTTTATTCTAGACTTGAACGTTGTTGCAGGATGATTCTCAGAATTCATAGTAATTCCTTTTAGGACTAGATTTTTACAATCAAATATATAATTTATGTGAGAAGAAAGTAGAACAGATTGTATTAATTAAATCTGAAGGTTTATAATTTTATCCCGGTTTCGATCTCGCCAGCCATCTCCACAAAAAAGAATTCTGACAGAGAATTTATGGCAGATAAATCACAAAAGGCGGAAAGACTAAAGAAAGATATGAAGAGAGATATGCAGAAAGAAACGCAGTTTAGATTTTCAGGTGCAGTTTAATTTTTTCTGCACATCCCAGGATCTGCATATCCCGGCACATATCAGCTTTAGATCCCGCTTCCGGCTTTAAGTTGCCATTAGATTTTTATTTCCTGTCCATTCAGCACTGCTTCCTCATTCACCCTTACTTCTTTTGTTATATCCCCATAGCTTACGACATAAGCGCCCGCAGGTGCAGTATCGAACTGTGTTTCCCCGGGGATGGGACCTTCTGTCGGATAAGGAACAGTAAATTCATACCTTCCTTCAGAGTCAGAACTTGTTGACTGGGAATACTCAAACGTTCTTCCCTGACCTGTCAAAATTGTTGTGTTTATATTAACGGTCTCATTGGGGGAAGCTGTTCCTGTGATTTTAGCACCCATTACATACTCGAAAATCTTGACATAGCCGGAATCAACTTCAGGGACGCTGCTTCCATAAAGTAAATTATAGACCTGCTTGTATCCTGCTTCCTGGGTTTGATAAGCCCAGGTCTCATGGACAAGGCGGTAATGTTTAAGCCCATTTCCGTCCAGAAGGTGAAGCCTTGACACCATTGAATCGAAATAACGTGTGGAGGGAAGATACTGGTAGTCACTGCCAGTCCAGTAAGGCTGGTAGTAGCCTTCGGTATCAAGGGTCCAGGCAGTCATTGCGTAAAACTTGCCAGTGGCCATTTCAATATCCGAGATGATATAGCGAGCGCCTTCTTTTTCAGGGTCGGGATGGATAGCCTCCAGCACTTCAGTTGCTTCTTCTTCAGACTGAGCTGTAAAGAAAGTAGAAGAGCCAGGCTGATTTTCTTCCTCCATGCTTCCCCTGCGTCCTCCGATTCCTGCCTGGAAAGGATTTGAATTGGGCATCCTTTGCCCGATAGTTTCAATCCAGTGACCATAATCCCACCAGGACATAATTCCGTATGCAGAATCAGGATAATCGAAAAGCTTCCCGTCTTCAGGAGCTTCGTAAATTCCGTTATAATCCATTCCCGGGTCAGGAGTATAGGATTTGAGCCAGAGACACGTTTCTATCCAGGGTCCATCAGGACCACCTGTGCCTTTTGTAAGTTCCATTGCAGACCCGTACACAGGATAAATAAGTACAACCACTATAGCCAGGACCGTAAGAACCTGCTCTACCCTTAGGAACTTCAAAAAGCCCGGAATATCTGCAGGAGATTTAACAGTGGACTTGAATTTTTCATCAAGTTCATTCCACTTTACCTTTTCAAGAAGTAAACCTCCTATGTAGGCACTGAGAATTGAAACATTTATTGAGTAATAGTACGCGAAGCGGTTCTGGCCGTAAATTGTGAAGAGAATTAAAACACTCCAGACAAGAACCAGTACCTTTTCAGGTTTCGGTTTCCGGACAGCATTTGCAATCAGGACGAGCATTCCAAGCAAAGAAGCAAAGAAACCCGAGGCAGTAAAGTTTCCAAAGACTCTTGAGAGGGTAAAAACCCCACCGTCGTAAAATATTGAGGATACTTCGGCAATCGTGGAAGGACCGCCTGTCTGGACTCCAAATACGGTATGTGGAGCGTTTATAATAAGTGAATAAATGGGTGGGGACGCGATTCTTATTGCAAGGAGTCCGAAAATGCCAAGTCCGAATATTGCCAGAGGATAGTAGTAAGCTTTTAGATTTCGGTTTTTGAATTCTCTTTCAATAAAGCTCAAAATTCCAAAACAAACTACTATTCCGGTGGCTGTTGCAACGTGGAACCAGGAGTAATAATATAGAGAGAATCCCATATCAGGGTGGACAAATGGAAGTATAAGTATTGCACTTACCAGAAATGTGATAATACCTGTGAACCCGAGATAATCACTCGATTCGCCATTAAAGTTATCAAGGATATACTGGACAACAGCATAAACCAGGGCAATAAACAAGAAAAGAGAAGCTCCTGGCCAGGAAAGCTGGTAAGCGGAATACATGACACCAGCAATTACAGAATAAATAAGCGGCTCCTTAACCACATTGAAGTTTTTATTGAATAAATCTTCAAAACGCAAATTATTTTTCTTTGCAGTAATTATTGCCAGCATGAAAAACATCATGAAGAATGTGCTAAATAGAGACTCAGCCACGTGATGGTCCGTGAAACCAATTATCGAACGTGACAAAAACTGTCCCGGAGCAAAAGCAATAAGGACTGCAGCGAGGATGCCGGTTTTACGACCTCCGAGGTATTTTCCGATATAGTAAACAGGAATAACAGTAAGAGCACCCAGAACTGCAGGGAAATAAGCACCAACAGTATTGATAAGATCCTGACTCGGGCTGCCCAGTCCTAAAATTAAGGATATTATGGCCATCATCTGGTCAAAAAGAGGACCGAAATGGATGTAACTGCCATAAGGATAATTGGTCATAGGGTTGAAAAACATCCTTTGAGGATAATTTTCGAGAAGAACATTCAGGGTACGCATATGGTACCAGGGATCATTGCCCCCAAACCTTACAAACCCATTGGATAGAAAAACATACTCAGACGGACGTGTTCTAATCCACAGGGAAACAAAGCCAATTATCGCAACTACCAGGGTATAAGGCAAGCTGGACTTTATTCTAGACTTGAACGTTGTTGCAGGACGATCCTGAGAAACCATAATAATCCCCTTCAAGAGGTTCATTTCGCGACAAATATATAATTTGTATTAGAAGAGAATCAGAGAGATTCAAAGGTTATGTATATTTCGGTTCTACTTACTCGGTTTTATTTATTCGGTTTTATTTATTCAGTTGTATTTATTCGGTTTTATTTATTCAGTTGTATTTATCCAGTTGTATTTATTCAGTTGTATTTATTCGGTTTTACTTTTCCTGTATTACTTATAATAATTTCAATTTTCTCACCGTAAAACTGATTAAAATGGCTTCAGAGATGCACCAACAGAAGAAAAAATTAAATGGATTGTGTTAATTCAATGTAACAGTTTATAATTTTATCCCATTTTTGGTCCGGAGCTTCATAATACTCCCCTGTCCCTAGAAGGCTCAGGACAGCTCCCCTGATGGATTCGACATCTCCGGGAGGGACAAAAAAAGTACCTTCATACCCTGCCATTGATTCTTTCAGGCCGCCTACTTCAGAGACTACCACCGGTTTTCCAAAAGACATAGCAATATGGGCAATCCCACTCTGGGAAGCCCTCAGGTAGGGCAGAACCACCACATCTGCAGCGCTGAAATAAATATTTACCCTATCATCAGGAACGTACTCATCTATAAGCGTAATTTTATCGTGTGCTGGAGACGCATTAATCTGGTCAAACAGTTCTTTTCGGTCTTCCCAGATTTCTCCGACGATCAATAGCCTGCTTTTTTCAAGGATTTCGGGAGGAAGCTGCTCAAAGGCTCTTATAAGGTAGGGAGTCCCTTTGTACTTTCGGATCAAACCAAAAGATAGAATCACAAACTCTTCATTTATCAAGAGATTCTTTTTTGCTTCCTTTGTGTCGAGCAGTTTTCCATACTGGTCATAAAGCCCGTGTGGAATTACATGGATTTTTTCAGGGGCAATTGTATATCTTTCTGCAACAAGCTGTTTATCGGATTCCGAATGGGTAATATATGCATCAAGGTTTTTGCGAAGCAGTTTTCCCGTTATTTTCGAATATAACCGAATAGGAAGTATGGACTCTTCAAAGGGATCCACGACTTCATGAAATTCGATTATAATTTTTGGCTTATTTGACATGCCTGCAAATATCTTTAACAGGAGCTGCATATGGGCAACTGAGGAGGTCCACCACTGCAAAATTATGACATCAGGTTTCTGTTCTTTAATGAAATTATATGCCCTGAGCCACGTCAGTGGGTTATTATAGTCCATTCCATCAAAAACAGGGATTCCGGAAGAAAAGTTCAGGTTAGAGATATCTTTTCCGACGTGAGACTTTCCGGGAAAAAGAAAGGTTGGCAACAACTGTCTGAAGCAGATAACAGAAACATCTTTTTCCGAATGCATTGCATTTGCCAGACGAATAGTATAATAACTGATTCCACTTAAAAAACGCTTGGAAGGTCCGACTATGCAAATGCTTCTGCTGAATGCCATCTATCTTAACTATCACATTATCTTTATATTAAGCTAATGCATTACTCCTTATAATTATTCGTGTAAAAGAGGTTTATTCTTGAAAATAGCCCAGATCTGTCCTCGTTATTCTCCTGATATTGGAGGAGTGGAAACACATGTCAAAGAAATTAGCGAGAGGCTGGTCAGGGCAGGGCATGATGTTGAGGTTATAACAACAGACCCTTCTGGAAAACTTGAAAAAAGGGACACTATAAATGGGGTAAAGATATTAAGGTTCAGGTCTTTCGCCCCAGGAAATGCATACTACTTTGCCCCGCAGATCTATTTTTATCTTAAAAAGCACAATTTTGATGTGATTCATGCACACAGCTATCACGCTCTTCCTGCTTTATTTGCAGCTCTTGGAAAACGTGGAAGAAGGTTTGTATTTACACCTCATTACCACAGGAGCGGGCATACAGCATTTAGAAACCTGCTGCATAAGCCGTACAGGCTCTTTGGAAAAGTGATATTTTCCAGGTCAGATTCCGTGATATGTGTCTCAGAGTACGAAAAAAGGCTAGTTGAGGCTGATTTTAGAGTTGAAGGAAAAACTGTAAAAATTCCAAATGGGGTCAATCTCAAAGAGTTTGAGCATCTGAGAAATAGTCAAAAAGGTAAAGGCGTTGAAAAGAAAAGAGGAAAAGAGAAAACTCTCCTTTATGTTGGTCGTCTGGAAGAGTATAAGGGGGTGCAGTATATAATTCAAAGCCTGCCTGAACTGAAAGATTTCAGGTTAAGGGTTGTTGGAAAGGGACCCTACGAAGAAGAGCTCCGAAATATGGCAAAAAGCATGGAGGTGGCTGAAAGGGCCGAGTGGTTGAAAAATCTTTCAAGAGAGGAGCTTCTCGAATGTTATGCAGATGCCGATATATTTTTGATGCTCTCTTCCCATGAAGCATATGGAATAACGGTTGCTGAGGCACTGGCTGCAGGAATACCATGTGTGGTTGCAAAGGGGAGTGCACTTGAAGAGTTTGTTGATGGGGAAAATTGCGCAGGGATTGAGAATCCTGTAACAGTAGAAAAAGTGATTGATTCGCTTCAAAAAATTGAGATATTTAAAAGAGAACCGGTTTCTGGGAGATTAAAGGGAATAATGGACTGGAATGAAGTATCAGCTAGAATAGAAAAAGAGTACATAAAGCAAAGTAATAAGACAAATCATTAATTTTTTCATTAAAAGCAACCTTTGCAGAATTATTCCTGGATTTTTGGGGAATTTAGATATGGAAATTGATTATATAAACGGCCTGAAAACAGATGAGATATTCGGGATGTCAAAATATCAAAGTGAAATCAATAGCAAGCTAGGGAACGTCAAATTAAATAGGATTGAATATCCGGACATATCAAAGACACCTGGGGTTAATAAAATTGTTGAATACTTTGTATATCCATTCATTGTAAAGAAAGAAGTAACTAAGAATAACGTTAAGCATGTGACCCGCCAGGATCTGGCGTTTCTTCTCGAGCTAATAGATTTAAAAAAAACAATTGTTACCTGCCATGATATTATACCTATTGCATACTATCATACCCAGAACCCCATATGGAAACTTAATGCAAAAGGATTGAGAAAAGCAGAAAAAATAATTACGGTATCCGAATTTTCTAAAAACGATATTATTAAACATATAAGATATCCAGAAGATAAGATAGAGATTATACCTCCTGCTGTAAACCACAATTTATACTATCAAAATCGAAATAAGTCAATTTTGAAAAAGTATGGAATAAAAGAAGATGAGAAAGTAATCCTGTATGTCGGAGCGGAAGAACCAAGAAAAAATATTCAAGTTTTAATAAATTCATTCGATAAATTAAAAAGTAAAATTTCACAGATAAAATTATTGAAAGTCGGAACGCCAAATTACCTGCGAGTAAGAGAAAAACTCCTGAAACAAATAGAGTCCCTGAATTTACAGAAGGATGTTATCTTTGCAGGGTATGTGCCAGAGAGTGAATTAGCAAAAATATACAATGCTGTAGACTTATTTGTATTTCCATCTTTGTATGAGGGTTTTGGAATACCACCTCTCGAAGCTATGGCTTGCGGGACCCCGGTAATAACATCAAACAGCTCTTCACTGCCTGAAGTTGTAGGGGATGCTGCTATAATTATAGACCCATACGACGCAAATAAATTTGCTGAAGAAATGTATGAAGTATTAACAGAAGACGGGCTCAGAGAAGAGATGATCAGGAAGGGACTTGACAGATCAAAAATGTTTAGCTGGGAAAAAGCCGCGAGAAAAACTCGCGAGATCTATGAACAGGTGGATGAACTGTGAATAAAACACCCAGAGTTTCGATAATTTTACCTACGTATAACAGGTCTTCACTTGTGAGACGCTGTGTTGACTCCATACTAAAACAAACATATACTAACTGGGAATTGATAATTTCGGATGACGGGTCAATTGATGATACAGCAACTATTGTGATGGAGTTTACTAAACTTGATTCCCGGATAAAAGTGAACATAAATGCGAATAATCAGGGCAGTCCAAGAAATCGAAATATAGCGTTGGCTATGGCAACAGGCGAATTAACACTATATATAGAGGACGACTTGATATTACATCCTGATTTTTTGGAGGTAATGGTTGATACTTATAACTTGTTGCGTTCAAGAGGAATAAGAGCAATAGTAGTTCCTCGCCTTATTGAAAAAATAGACCAGCGAAGTGAAGCTGTAAACCAGGCTGCAAAACAGAATGTACCTTTCTTGATAAATAAATGGACCGGTGAGATCTTTAATAATTACAGCAAAGATTTTGGTGGTAAACTTATGGAAGTTGTCATTGGACATGCGTGCAGTCTTTATGATACCTCAATATTAAGAGAAGTGAGAGGGTATACTGAAAACACGTATAAAAGAAACTACTGTAGAGAAGAGAGTGATTTGCAGCTCAGACTCGCAAAGAAAGGGTACAGGTATTATTTTCAGCCAAAGGCCATGGCAGATCACGCAAAAATTAACACTGGTGGCTGCAGAATATCCGATCCCTTGAGTCAGACTTACTATTATGCAAGAAACCATATCGTGTTTTTGGTTAAGATTTTTGGTATCAAATCAGTATACATGATACCCTGTTTTTTACTGGAACTGAGTCGCAGGATTATAAGAAATAATCTTAAGACCCATGGTTAAATGGCTCAAGTAAACTCTCGCGCTGTACTCAATTATCTTGATAAGTTATCCAACCTATTTTGTCAACCTATTTTATCAACCTATTTTGTCAACCTATTTTATCAACCTATTTTGTTAAGAAACAACCGTATGCCACTGGAGTTAGTTTGCAACAGGCCCCAGGATGATTCAATAATTTCTTCCGATGTCTTTTTTATTTATCGTGCTTTTTATAAAATTGTTAATCAGTTTTCGGATTATTGAGACTTTATATATACTATTTTCATCGATACTATTGATTAGTTCAAGCGTTTTAAATAAACCCATTTTTCTTCCCGTTACAAACAGGTATCGCATATACTTTTCATTACCCAGATCGGTTATCACACGTTTACTTAAACCGGGTGGCGTAGTATTTACAATTTTTATATTCAACTCCCTGATCAGCTCTGCTATAGTGGCTATTTCTTTGTACGAATAGTCATTGAGGTCAGCATAATGAGTATTGCAGAAATTATCCCACACAAGCCTGGTTAATTTGCCTTCAACGTTTCTTCCAAGTAAGTTTATTAAATTCGCCCGAAAAATTCCATATGCAGCTTCTCTGAGTCTGGTAGAGTTTACGGAACTGATTGACGTTTTATGTGTTCTCCACCCATATAGTGGCTGATCTATTTTATGGATAACGTATTTTTTTGAGATTCTGTGCCATAAATTATAATCTTCAGCTGCACAGCTTTCTTCATAATTACCAACCAGATCAATTATACTTTTTCGGAACATAACAGAGCCGTGAGCAATGCAATTTCTAAAGTTTAGTGTATAATATATTTCATCGGAGGAGGATATATCAGCTATGTAATCGATGACACACCCTGTTTCATCCATTACACTAATCGAACTGCATACAAAATCAATAAAGGGATGACTATCAAAATAATCGAGCTGTATAGCCAATCTTTTCGGGAGTGAGATGTCATCTGCATCCATTCTTGCAATAAATTCACCCTCAGCAAGGGATAGACCTTTGTTTAAGGATTTTACAAAGCCCAGTCTCTCCTCATTTTCGATTATTCTAAGTCTCGGGTCGCTATAACTTTTCAGTATCTCAAGGGTTTTGTCCTGAGATTTATCATAAATAATCAGAAATTCTAGATTACTGAAAGTCTGGTTTAAAATACTCTCAATTGCCTCATTCAGATATTTTTCTGCATTAAATACAGCCATTAATACGGTTACTTTTGGCATCTTATGATCTCATCCAGTTTTCGAAAAGTTTATGCTCATTTCGCCTCTTTTATTCCGGAATCAGTGATTTAAGTACCGCATTTTTCCATTCACGTGAAAAAACCAGACCTTCCACCCCGGCATCTGAATTGGCATAGGGGCTTAAAAAATTTTATTTGTTATCATCTATCAGTTTCAGATATAAGGCTTCGTACCTTTTTGCAATCAGTTCCCAGGTAAATGAGTTTTTCCACGAGTTATACCCATTAACAGAAAGAAACTGACGTTTGCCTTTATCGTTATATATATTCTCAAGGGTCTTAACCGATTTATTGACATCAGCTTTGACGAAGCCATTTGCACGTTTTAATGTTGGCAAAAGTTCACCGCCGTTTGTCCACTCAATAATTTCTTTAGAGTTACCAACATCTGTTACTAGAAAAGGTGTCTTTGAAGCTATAGCCTCGAAAAGAACAATCGGAGAGCACTCTACATTCGAAGGGAAGAGAAAAAGATCGGCTTCGTGGTATGCAGCAACAGTTTCTTCTCTTGTGAGAAATGTTATTACAATCTTTTTGTCAGATAATTTTGAAAAAGGGCTATATTTGTATAGCTTTTCAGCCAGCAGGCAGCGTCTTATACATCCACCGCCAAAGCTGTTGGCCACTATCAAAAAAGTGCTGTGTTTTATTTTTGCTTTTTTAAAGATCTTAATAGCTTCTTTATGTCCTTTCATACCTGTATGAGATCCCACATGCATTATCAGAAAGTGGTCTTTTGGAATATTCAGTGCCGCTCTAATTTCAATATTAGGCTTCAGCTCAAACTCATCCAGTGCTGCCCCATTTGGAATAATTATGCAATTTTCAGCAGCTCCATACTTTCGGGCAAAGTTGATGTCTCTATAATTGTTTGAAAGATAGACACAACTGTCATATTGTCTGAGCAAGGACTTCATTTTTTCAAAGTATTTGCCGTACTTTGACAGGTATAGTCCGGAAAAGCCGCAAGGTACAATAACTTTTTTTGCAGAAATTTTATCCAGTATAGGTAGCATCAGATCGGTAGCCCACTGCTGTGCACCATAATTCATTATGATATCGAAATTGGACTCAAGCAGGAACTGTTTATAACTCTCTACTTCACCTGAAAAACCTGTTACTTCACTTCCCCAGATATTAAACTCTTCAATCTTGACACCATTGTAAACTTTAAAATTCCTTTCTGGCAAATCTGTTGTTGCTACAGTCACATCGTGACCCAATCGGACCAGCCTTTCCGAAAGTTGACGTACTACTTCCTGTGATCCTCCTACTGAGGGATGATATAACTCAACGGTATGTAATATTTTCATGTTTTATCGTATGTTATAATTTTTCAGGTTTATTTCTTTAAGTACTCTTTTTGTGTTTTCGGAGAAATTGGATAATATTTTTCGGGTACGAGCTTCAAAAAGTAATTTTTTTGCTAGATAGAGATATTTTTTGTTGTTTATATCATAGTCAGGATTATTTACCCATGAGACAAATGACTTAAAAACATTAACTCTCAGATCCAAAATAGGTGGGCTAAAAGCTCTTATACTTGTTTGAGGTTCGTCTCTATAAATTAATAATGGTTCATTTACAAAGGCGAAATCCGTAAATGTAGCGGTACGCAGCCACAATGCGTAGTCTTCCCCAACTTTCAATGATCTGCTTTCTGGGAATCCACCGCATTTTTCCACAATGTCTTTTCTAATCAAAACCGAACTGCAAACCACATAATTATCACAAGTAAGTAAAGGAAAAGATATTAAATTTCCAGAAACAGCCCCGTTAATTATCGTTCCTGCGTACCCTTGAGACGGAATATACCTTATTGCGTCAGAGCATGCAGCACTGCATCCCATTTTGTTAGCGTGCTTGAGCTGTTTTTCAAGTTTGTCCGGTAACCACTCATCATCGCTATCCAAAAATGCTAACCACTCTCCCCTGCTTGCTTTAATACCTCTATTACGAGGGATTGAGGCAAGCCCATCACGCCCACCCTCTATCCATCTCACCCGAGGATCGTTGATTGAGTTAACAACTTTTTGATCTGGTGAACCTTCAACACCACAAATAATGATTTCAAGAGGAGGAAGAGTTTGGTTTAAGGCGCTTGAAATAGCCTTACCAAGTGTTTCTGCTCTATTCCATGTAGGAATAATGACGCTAATTCCAGTCATCTTTCTCACATTTTCCAACTTGATCTTTGTGCTAAGTTATCCATAGACCCCTTTTAAAATGGTGTATAATTTAAGTTTATGTTATATAGAGGATAGTATACGCTTTGAAGAACGGTGATGTTTAGTTGGGGCATGTTCACATGCACTTTCAATCTCAACCAAAAGTTAAAAGAAAAAATAATGACCATATATTGTCAGGATATCAATGGAATCTTTATACTCCTGTTATAGATTTTTACGAGCAGATATGCCAAAAAATACGGGCCTTAGAAACTGCGTGAAAATGGCTAAAAAAACGGTCTGAAGATGGTTTATGGATTAAAAAAGAAAAAAGGAACAAAGATTCATGTATCTGTAATCTAGTACTGCGATTCCAAAGTGTGTTCATATGCACATTGATTTTGAATCGGTCTATTGATCAACAAATTTTCTGTTCACCAATGAATCTATTTTGGAATCTAAGCACTAGTACCATGAAAACTTAATTATGGATCATCAATTTAGATCAAAACAATATCAGCTGATGGTAGTCATTAAAATATATGTTCAACATTTGGGTTTTCACGATACTAGGAAAATAGACTGAACATAAATCCTGGTTTTTGCAAAATTATACGTAACTATGCAGGGCATAAGTGGTTTAGGAAATTTGGGGTCTTATTTAAAAACATGAATTCTTAGAAGCCGCATTATAAGTGCCAAGTATAAATGTCGATTCACAACCATCCTGGCCAAACAAAACCTATACCGACCTTCTCCACAATATCTTTCATTTCAGTGTACACTTTTTTATCAGATTTCAGGATCAAGAAACCGTATACTACCCCACCGATAGCAACCACAAGTATCGTAACCCAGACATTGGAAAGCGGCACAAACAAACGATACCCACCAACAATCACTCCCATGATGGCCGAAGATATCATGATATTAGACAGACTTTGACGTTCCAATCTTACTGTCATATGCCTGGATAAAGCACTCCAGGCGAGTAAGGCGTTGAGTGACATTGTTGCCAGTGTTGCTATTGCTGCTCCGTTTATACCCATGAGAGGGATAAGTATTATATTCAACGCAATGTTTGCTCCAACACCGACCGCTGTGACCTTAAATGATTCTTGAGGATGATCCAGAGCATCCAGATACATTGTAAAAAAATACTGGAACACATTAATTACCTGCACACCAAGTAATATTATCAATACCTGGTATCCCTGGGCAAAGTCTTCACCGTAAAAAGAATATAGCAGTCGATCCCCCAATAATATACCACCCACAAGTACGGGGACTGCCAGAATTAATGAGTAGCTAATCGCACGTGACAGGGATTCCTCTATAAGAGGAATTTCATTGGTTTTACTCCACTGGCTAACTCTGGGCCAAAGCGTCATCCTTATCGCACTTGAGCTGAATGTAGCAACTCCTGTAAACTGAAGCACTACCCTGTAAATACCAACATTTTCAATGTCCATAAAGTACCCGATAAGAACAGTGTCTGCCTGTGAAAACACAAGCACACCACTGGATGTTAAAAACAACCAGAAAGAAAAAACGGATAAGCTTTTTATATGCTCCCATTTGAAACTTACTAAATGCAGATCAAAAAAACGGAACTCAATTATTGCTGCTATGATCACTCCAGCCAACATGCCCCCAGCCAGACCTGCGGTCTCGTAGCCAAGATATATTGCCGGTATCTGGATTATAACACGCGAAATATTGTTTATCCCTTCACAGGTGTTGCGTACTCCCATTTTGCCTGTACCGGCAATCCCACTTGAAATTGGTCCCGCAATTGCTGTGACTAGCAATAACATCAACAACCAGACAAATATACCGGAGTTGATGAGATCCACAAAGTAATCTTTAAACAGGATCAAAACCAGTACTCCAGTAATCGTGAACACTAACCGGAGTATAAAGTATGCGCTAAAATATGCATCTGGCTCTTCGCCCTCACTGATACGTTTAACTGCAGCTCCACCAAATCCACCATCGGTGAACATACCAAAAATACTATAATATGCTAAAAAAAGGAAATATGAACCAAGAATTGAAGCACCTACCGCACGTGCGAAGTACATGGTGCTCAGGAAGCCTATGGCTGTAAATGATACCTGCCAGAACAATGAAATTATGCTCTGGCGTTGAATAGGATCTATTTTTAAAATATTCGAGAAAATAGCATTTATGTTGAGCACGTCTAAAACATCGTTTACGTTTCATCAAATTTCTGGAGCATTCAAACCTTTCTTTTTACCGTTGTTGATACATATATCATTTCCCCAATGTTTCCCATGCTCACAATCATTTTATTAAAAATATCAACTTCGTATCATATTGCTGGTTCACTCATCTTCTCCCATACACATCATCAAACCTGACAATATCCTCTTCATCCACAAGCTCTCCCAGCTGCACCTCGATAATTTCAAGAGGGAGCTTTCCGGGATTCGACAGCCTGTGTTTTTGTCCTGCCCGGATAAATGTGCTTTCTCCAGG